>Ga0315289_10000194_pt1 | contig 96413 bp, 80 predicted proteins | sample YL17G11_40_MG_FD_203452 | JGI IMG/M metagenome (GOLD analysis project Ga0315289, IMG submission 203452) | Sediment microbial communities from Yellowstone Lake, YNP, Wyoming, USA - YL17G11_40 | ecosystem: Environmental > Aquatic > Freshwater > Lake > Sediment | place: USA: Wyoming | collected... | reverse complement strand
GTTCTGATATGATGTTTAGCCGCTGTATTATTTGTAACGCAGAGCTTGTCGGCATAGATAAAGAGAAAATAAAAGATAAGGTTCCCGAATATGTATTTAAAACGCAGCAGGATTTTATTACCTGTCCAAAATGTAACCGCCTCTATTGGCAGGGAACGCACTGGGGAAATGTGCAAAATACCTTAAAGGGGATTATTAAATAATGGAATTTATTGCAGATTTTCATATCCACTCCAAATATTCCCGCGCCACCAGCAGGGATATGGATGTAAAACACCTTACTGAGTGGGCAAAATTAAAAGGCATCACGCTTATAGGCACAGGCGATTTTACCCACCATCTCTGGCTGGAGGAACTAAAGCACCATTTGGAAGACCTGGGTAACGGGCTATTTAAATACCAAGACATATATTTCATTTTGACTACAGAGATTAGCAGCATTTATTCTAAAAAGGGAAGGACTTATCGCATACACAATATGGTCTTTAGCCCATCTTTTAAAACTACGGATAAAATAAACGAAACCCTGGCTCGCTACGGAAACCTTGCCAGCGACGGCCGTCCTATTTTGGGTATGGATGCCAGTGAACTGGCGCGCATTATTTTTGATATAGATGAGAACTGTATGGTGGTGCCGGGCCATATCTGGACCCCCTGGTTTTCTTTGTTCGGTTCCATGTCTGGCTTTGATAGAATCCAGGATTGCTTTGAGGAGCAGACTCCAAAAATATTTGCCCTGGAGACGGGCCTCTCGTCGGACCCCGGGATGAATTGGCGACTCTCTGCCCTGGACAGATTTAGTTTAATCTCAAATAGTGATTCCCATTCGCCTTCTAAAATTGGCCGTGAAGCGAATGTCTTTGATTGCGAATTGAATTATAAAACTATACGGGACATTCTAAAAACAAAGGATAAAAAGAGGTTTTTATACACCATAGAATTTTTTCCTGAAGAAGGTAAGTATCATTTTGACGGACACCGTTTATGCGGCATAAGATTATCGCCAAAAGAGACACGCAAGAATAACGGCAGGTGCCCAAAATGCGGTAAGCCAGTAACCGTGGGTGTAATGAACCGTGTGGAGCAACTTGCTGACCGTCCAGATGGTTTTGTGCCCAGCAATGCCATACCCTACAAAAACCTCATTCCTTTAGAGGAAATTATTGCTGAGTCTAAAGGTTTAGGTAAAGGGTCAGTGACTGTTGAGAGAGAGTATCGAACTGCTGTGGCTAAATTCGGCACCGAGTTTACTGTTTTGCTTAAAGCCTCCAAAGAAGATTTACTTAAAGGATTGCCAGCCAGAGTTACAGAGGGGATTTTAAGGGTTCGAGAAAGAAAGGTTCATATTAAAGCCGGTTTTGACGGCGAATACGGAACAATTTCTATATTTGAAGAAAACGAGCAACAGGATAAAACCGAGCAACAATTGAGTTTATTCTAAAGTATATACGGAGGGCTAAAAAATGGCCATGCGTTTTTTGTATAACGATATTAATTTTACACAAGACGCCCAAGAGGCTTCGCTGGTTGTAACAGGCAATATAACCAATAATTCTGGTAAGGATTTCAACGCCGTGGTCTTTCGGATGACCTTGTTTATCAAGACTAAATGCATAGGGAATTTAACTATAACGATGAATGGCTTCCGCAATGGACAAACAAAGACCTTCAGAGAATCGGTTAGTGAATTAGGATTAGGCTTAAAGATATTACCCGAAGCAATTAGACATGAAATATTTCCTGAAAGCGCATATTAGATTAAGGTTATACGCGCCTGTAGCCCAACGGATAGGGCACTGGCCTCCGGAGCCAGGTGTGACAGTTCGATTCTGTCCAGGCGCATTTGATTCAGACAGAAGCGAACTGAAGGGGGTGTGGGGGAAAAGAGATGTCCCCCACGCTTTCGGGGTAACAGCGAACGAAGTGAGCGCCATAGGGGCAGAGCCCCTTTGGGGAGCGAATCTGCCTTAGGCAGATGAGCGACAGGTTCGATTCTGTCCAGGCGCACCAGAACAGGTAAACAACCACTCTGCCAGTAGGGTCTGGCAAGGGACAGTCCCCTGCGGGGACAGTCCCTTGTAAGGAATGACTGTCCCGCGACAAGATAAGGGTGGCATGGGAGATATGCCAAAAAAGGTCGTAAGCGTCATAGGTGGGCATACTTGCACTAAGGAAGTGGAGCAGATAGCCCAAGAATTAGGCAAAAAATTGGCTAAAGTGGTGGATATTCTGGTTTGTGGAGGGTTAAGTGGAACAATGAAGGCGGTTTGTCAAGGTTTTAAAGCAGAAGGTGGCCTAACTATAGGAATTATACCTAGTTACAACAAAAGTGATGCCAATACCTTTGTGGATATAGTTATTCCCACTGGATTAGGGTTAGCCAGAAATGTCCTGGTAGTAAAAAGTGCGGATGTGGTAGTTGCCCTTCCAGGAGAAGCTGGCACGCTCTCTGAAATTGCTTATGCTCTACAATTTGGCATACCCGTTATCAGTCTTAAATCTTGGGATATACCAGGAGTGATTAAGGTAAATACAGTTGACGAGGCAGTTGGCAAGGTAAAATCATTACTTGAAAAGTAGCGTTGACAGCCAGGGACTGTCCCCGTTCTATGAAGAAGCTAAAAGAAGGGGACTGTCCCGCGACAAGATAAGCACAGAACGGGAGATAAGCACATGAAAGCAATCTTGATGTTGGAGGATGGTAAGAGTTTTACAGGCGAGGCATTAGGAACCTCAGGAGAAAGCATAGGCGAGGTAATCTTAAATACCGCAGTGGTTGGCTATCAAGAGATGATGACTGACCCTGCAAATGCAGGCAAGATCTTGGTGCTTACGTATCCATTAATTGGTAATTACGGCTGTGCGCCCAAATTTAATGAATCAAAAAACATCTGGCTTTCGGGTCTGGTGATTAAAGAGAAATCCCGCATCTTCTCTAATTGGCAGGCCAGGATGAGTTTCGATGATTTTATAAAAGGGCATAAGCTGCTTACAATTAGCGGGGTGGATACGCGCACATTAGCTGTGCATTTAAGACAGAAGGGCCAGATGCTGGGGATTATCTCAACCAAAAGTTTTGAGGTAAAAGAACTTTTATCCAGGATAGACGCTTTTCGTAAAAAAAGAGCCGAGAGTTTATTACCCCGGATTTCCACAACTAAACCTAAACGCCTGGGCAGAGAAAAGGCAAAATATAGAATAGCCATTTTAGACCTGGGGGTAACCAATAGCATCATAAGACAACTGGAATTGTTAGGGCTATCCATATCAGTTTTGCCTTACAATATTTCACCGCGAGAACTATTGCGGCTTAAGCCAGCCGGCTTAATTATCTCAAACGGCCCTGAAGAGGATGCCGGATTAAAAGATGTGGTCAGCAATGTTAAACAGCTAATTAAGAAATTGCCGATACTGGGGATATCCACCGGTCATCAGGTTTTAGCGCTTGCCTTGGGAGCAAAGATAGCCAGACTAAAGCTGGGGCATCGCGGCTTAAACTACCCGCTTTATAATCCTGCTTCTTATAAAGGCGAGATTACTGTGCAGAACCACAGCTTTGCGGTTGATGCTGATTCGCTGAACAAGATAAAGGATGTAAAGATTACAAGTTATAATCTGAATGACCGCACTGTTGAGGAGATGGAGAGCAGGAAACTTAAACTTATAGGCGTGCAGTATTATCCGGTAAGCCCGGGTTTTAATGAGGTAAACAGCATTTTTAAAAAATTTTTGAAATTAATTAAAAAGCCTGCCTGCCGGCAGGCAGGGAGGTAGCTAATGCCCAAACGCCGCGACATAAAAAAAGTTCTCATGATCGGCTCAGGCCCGATTATTATTGGCCAGGCATGCGAATTTGATTATTCTGGTTCCCAGGCATGCAAGGCCCTGAGAGAAGAAGGTTATTTTACGATATTGGTCAATTCTAACCCTGCCACAATTATGACTGACCCTGGCATGGCAGATGTTACCTATATAGAGCCCTTGACAGTTGAGATGGTCACAAAAATTATTTCCCGCGAGCGGCCGGACGCAATTCTTCCTACGCTGGGCGGACAGACAGGGTTAAACCTCGCCTTCTTTTTGATGAAGGGGGGCGTCTTAAAAAAATACGGAGTAGAATCCATTGGCGCATCGGTTAATGCCATCTCCTGCGCAGAGGACCGCGAGCTCTTTAAAAAGGCAATGCAGGAGATCGGAGTCGATGTACCCAAAAGCGGTATTGCTACAACACTGGAACAGGGAATGAGGATCGGCTTGAATATCGGTTTTCCCTTGATTTTACGGCCGGCTTATTGTTTAGGGGGAAGCGGCGGTTCCATTGCCTATAATAAGGAAGAGCTGGAGAGGTTTCTTGCCAAAGGTTTAGAAACTAGCCCCGTGCGTCAGGTTTTGGTGGAGCAGTCGGTTTTGGGCTGGAAGGAGATTGAATTTGAGGTGATGCGGGATGTAGCGGATAATGTGATTATGATTACTTCGATGGAGAATGTCGACCCTATGGGTGTGCATACAGGAGACAGTATCGTAGTTGCGCCTGCTCAAACCCTGACAGCCGAAGAATATACAAATTTTGTCAATCTTTCAAAGAAAATAATACGCCGGGTGGGGATATCAGGAGGAGGCGCAAATATCCAGTTTGCCCAGAATCCTGACAATGGCCACATTGTGATTATCGAAGTTAATCCCAGGCTTAGCCGTTCCTCTGCCCTTGCCTCCAAAGCCACGGGTTTTCCTATTGCAAGGGTAGCGACAAAATTAGCCGTGGGGCTTACGCTGCCTGAAGTAATGAACCAGATTACGGGAAAGACTACCTCCTTTTTTGAGCCCACGGTTGACTACTGCGTGTTTAAAATCTGTAGGTTTACCTTTGAGAAATTTCCTCGCGCAGAGCGCATTATCAACACCTCAATGAAGGCAGTGGGCGAGGCAATGTCTATCGGCAGGAATTTTAAAGAGGCCCTTCAGAAAGGCATCCGTTCGATTGAGATATCCCGTTTTGGTTTTGGCGCAGACGGTAAAGATAAAATTACCGATGAAATGCTAAAGATTCCGGACAACGGTTTAATAAAGACGATTAAAGACAAGATACGCATCCCTAATGACGAAAGGTTGTTTTATATAAGGTATGCGTTAAAGCTAGGCCTGTCAATTAATGAAATCTATAATCTTTCAAAGATTGACCGCTGGTTTATTGATAATATGAAGCAACTGGTAGAGCTTGAAGAAAAGATTAAGAAGTTTAGAAATAATCAGGCTGATGAAGAAATCAAGATTCCCCTGAACCTACTGCAAGAGGCTAAAAAAGACGGTTTTTCCGACTGGCAATTGAGCTATCTATTGAATACTAAGGAAGAGAAGGTGCGCGAATTTCGCAAAACTCATAATACAAAAGCAGTTTATAAATTAGTGGATACCTGCGCCGGAGAATTTAATGCCAAGCAGCCTTACTTTTATTCTACATATGAAACTGCTGATGAGGCAAGGCCCAGCAAAAATAAAAAGGTGGTTATCTTAGGGGGCGGCCCAAATCGTATTGGCCAAGGTATTGAATTTGATTACTGCTGCTGTCACGCTGCCTATGCCCTAAAGGAAGAGGGGATTGACAGCATTATGATTAATTGTAACCCCGAGACAGTTTCCACTGATTATGATACCTCGGATAGATTATATTTTGAGCCATTAACCTTAGAGGATATCCTGAATATTATTGAACTGGAAAAACCCATAGGAGTGATTGTTCAGTTTGGCGGACAGACTCCGCTTAATCTGGCTATCCCTTTACGCCGGGCAGGGGTTAATATTTTAGGAACCAGCGCTGATAATATTGATATCGCAGAAGACAGGAAGCGTTTTAAACAGATGCTGCATAAGTTAGAACTTCTGCAGCCGGATAACGGGACTGCCTTTAATTTCCAAGAGGCAAAAGAGGTTGCTAAGAAAATCGGTTATCCTGTTTTAGTCAGGCCCTCTTATGTATTAGGCGGCAGGGCAATGGAGATTGTCTATGATGAGCTTACTTTAGAGAAATTCATTAAAGAGGCGGCAGAGGTCTCCGGAGAACACCCCGTGCTTATTGACAAGTTCTTAGAGGATGCTATTGAGGTGGATGTGGATTTAATTGGCGACGGCGATACTTTTGTTATCGGCGGGATTATGGAGCACATTGAGGAGGCAGGGATTCACTCCGGAGATTCGGCGATGAGTTTGCCCAGCTACACCCTCTCCCAGGATATATTAAACAAAATCAGGCAGGCAACTTACAAAATGGCCCGTGAATTAAATGTGGCAGGCCTGATGAATGTGCAATACGCGGTTAAGGATGAAAAAGCGTATGTTTTAGAGGTTAATCCCAGGGCCTCCAGGACAGTGCCTTTTGTTTCCAAGGCAATAGGAGTGCCTTTAGCAAAACTGGCTACCAGGGCGATGTTAGGCAAGAAGTTAAAGGACTTAGGGTTCACACAGGAAATAATACCAAAATATGTATCGGTTAAAGAATCGGTTTTTCCTTTTAATCGCTTTCCCGGCGTTGATATAATTTTAGGCCCTGAGATGAAATCTACGGGCGAAGTAATGGGCATTGATAAAAATTTTGGCCTGGCCTATATTAAGAGCCAGATTGCCGCAGGCCAGAATTTACCAAAAAAGGGCAATGTCTTTATTTCCGTGCGGGACAGAGATAAACGGGGGGTAGCATTTATTGCCAAGAAACTGCAAGACCTGGGGTTCCATATTTATGCAACCTCCGGCACAGCAGAAGCGTTAGAGAAAAACAATATTAAAGTTTCGGTCTTATCCAAAATTGCCGAAGGCAGGCCCAATGTTTTAGATTTAATGAAGGACGGCAAGATTCAATTAGTGATTAATACGCCTTCGGGAAGGATTCCGCGGCAGGATGAAGTTAAGATTCGTTCGCAGGTAATTTTGTACAACATACCTTATACCACTACTATTTCCGGAGCCCAGGCAACCGTGAACGGCATTGAGGCGCTGATAAAAAATGAATTAAAGGTAAAATCATTGCAGGAATACCATAAAAAAACGCAAAACGCAAAACGCAAAACGCAAAACAGATATGGACAAAATAAGAATAAAAACAAATAGCCGGATAGAATTGATAGATATTACCGCTGAGGTTCAGAGCATAATTGCTAAAAGTAGAGTCAAGGATGGAATTTGTTTTGTATTCTGCCCGCACACCACCGCAGGCCTGACCATTAATGAGAATGCCGACCCTTCAGTGCAGAGGGATATTATAAATACTTTGAATAAACTCGTGCCTGAGGGCGCAGGTTATGCGCACGCTGAAGGAAATGCCGATAGTCACATAAAATCGTCCATATTCGGCTCTTCGCTGACAACTTTTATTGAAGGCGGACAATTGGCGTTTGGCACCTGGCAGGGAATATATTTTTGCGAAGGGGATGGCCCGCGCAGCCGGCAGGTCTGGGTTAAAATAATCAAGGAGGCTTAATGCCGGAACTCCCCGAAGTTGAAACCATAAAACGGGAATTAGAAAAAGCAGTGTTAGGTAAAAAGATTACCGACGTTATTGTTAATAATCCTTATGTGATTAAACAGCCGAAAAAAGAAGAGTTCGTCAGGGGGCTTAAAAATACAACCATCAAACATATTTTAAGAAAAGGCAAGCTTTTAATTATGGAGTTATCAAGCGGAAAATCTCTGGCAATACACCTTAAGATGACAGGCCAACTTATCTATCCCGGAAACGGTAAAATCAGTCGGGTAAGTTTTAAATTATCCGACGGCCGTATTTTAGATTTTAATGATAGGCGGCTTTTTGGTGAATTAAGGTTGTTGGATGACTGGGGGTCTTTGAGGTTCGTTAAGGAATTGGGGCCTGAACCTTTTGATTTAACCGTAGGTAAATTTAAAGAGATGCTTTCTTCTAAAAAAACCAAAATTAAACCCTTGCTTATGGATCAGACCTTTATATCTGGAGTGGGAAATCTCTATGCCGCGGAGGCATTGTTTAGGGCAAAAATTCATCCGGGAAGAACTGCGGTGAGCCTATCGGATAAAGAAAAAGAGGCCCTTTTTAAAGAGATAAAGAATACCCTGAATGAGGCAATTCATTATAAAGGCTCATCTGTAGACCAATATGTGCAATTAAGCGGCGCGCCCGGAGACTATGTGAAATATCATAAAGTTTATGGCCGAGAAGGAAAGCCCTGTACGGTATGCAAAGCTTCTATAAAAAGAATTGCTATGGGGGGCAGGGGCACATATTTTTGCCCCAAATGTCAGAAATAAATGAAGAGGCGTCTTAAGATTAACGGGTTTATTATATTTATGGCTGTACTATTAGCTACTCTTTTCCCCACTCTTTTTTTCCGTAAAGCAAACGAAGGCTTGTTTGATGAAATAATGGAGATATCTGGCGTTGCCTTTATTTTATTGGGTCAGATTTTTAGGGTATCTGCACGCGGGTTCAAATCCGAACATTCCCAGGAAGGCAATGTTTTGATTCAGGCCGGTCCTTATGCCTTGGTACGTAACCCCATGTATTTAGGTATACTTTTAATTGGGCTGGGTATTGTGATGATGTTATTTAATTGGTGGGTAGCAGGTATTTTCTTACTGGTTTTTGTTACACGTTATCTCTTACTTATATTTAAAGAGGAGAAAAAACTGCTGGCCTTATTTTCTAAAGACTACCAGGATTACTGCAGAAAGGTCCCCCGCATTTTTCCTTCAATAACTACGATATCAAAGATGGATATAGTAGAATATCTGCCATTAAAATTGCCTTGGATAAAAAAAGAAATCGGCCCCATATTAGCAGTGTTATTGATTACGGTCTTTCTGGAATCGTGGGAAGATATTAGAAATGAAGGAATGAGCGCATATCTTAAAGAGGCAATAGTGATAATTGCCACGGTTATATTATTTACAGGCCTGATTATTTATTTAAGCAGGAGAACAGCGAATCGAGAAAAAGATGTTTCAAACAAAAGCCGAATTACTTTATAATCGAAAAATTAAGAATAATTATTTTCATTGCGCTTTTTTCGCTCCGGAGATAGCAAGAAGCGCAAAGCCCGGTCAATTTGTAGATATTAAGGTAAGCGATACCTTAGAGCCGTTATTAAGAAGGCCCTTTAGTATCCACAGGTTAGATGGAAAACGGGTCGAACTCCTTTATGAAGTAGTTGGAAAGGGCACAGAGATTTTATCGCAGAAAAAATCAGGTGAATATTTAGATGTAATTGGACCTTTGGGTAACGGTTTTGATTACCAGTTACCAGTTACCAGTTACCGGTTACCAATATTAATTGCTGGCGGAATGGGTGTGGCGCCATTAATGTTTCTTTCAGAAAAATTAACGGGATTCAAAATTCAAGTTCTAATTGGAGCAAAAAATAAGAACAAAATTATCTGCTCAGAAGAATTCAGAAAATTAGGTTGCGAAGTTAAAATTGCCACTGATGACGGAAGCATTGGATTTAAAGGCAAAGTTACAGAGTTATTAAAAAAGATGCTATCGACTATCGACTATCGACTATCGACTATTTATGCCTGTGGTCCTCGACCAATGCTAAAACAAATCGCTTTTATTTCTAAACAGCATAATATTCCGGCGCAAATTTCCCTGGAAGAACACATGGCCTGCGGGATAGGCGCATGTTTGGGCTGTGCGGTAAATACAAAGCAGGCGTTTAAAAGGGTCTGCAAAGAAGGACCGGTGTTTGATGCGGATGAAATAGTCTGGGAATAGAGAGGAGGCTTATGATGCCCAATTTGCCTTTTGTTTCTGTTATCATTCCCGTAAAGAATTTCGAACGCACCATTGAAAAGACATTTGAATACCTGCTCAATGTAGATTATCCGCGGGATTGCTGGGAATGGGTTATCGCAGACGGCGGCTCTAATGATAAGACCGTTGAGATTATAAAGAATTGGCAAAAAAGATATCCGTTTATTAAATTGGTTGAAATACCTAATTGTCCCTCTCCCGGATTTGCCCGAAACTCGGCCTTGGAGGTTGTAAAAGGAGAATTTCTCTTCTTTACCGATGCGGACTGTGCCCCAGATAAAAATTGGATTAATGAGATGCTGAAGCATTTTAAAGCAGACCCAAAAATTGCTGCTGTAGGCGGTGAAGTTTACACCTTAAAGGTAGACCCCGATAATTTGGTGGAAGCCTGGTGTCAGCATTTTCGTTTTAATATGGTCTCCCCGCGTTACGGGTTTATTAAGGAAGGTTATTATCCGGATTTTCCGAAAGTTCCCAAACCCACTGATATCGGAGGTCATAAGGCATATTTCTTTGGCACCTGTAATGTGGCTTATCGAAAGAGTGCAATGCAGGAAATCGGAGCAAGGTTTTGGGAAAAGCCAACTGGCGAAGATATGGATTTAAGTTATCAACACCGCTCTCGAGATTGGAAATTTTATTTTGCGCCTAAGGCAAAGGTTGACCATATGCATAGGGCGGACCTGAAATCTTTAAGAAAGGTCTGGGTAACCTATGGCCAGGCACACCTTCCCTTAATTGATAAGTATGTTAAAAAAGACGGCCTTGAGATTGTCTTTCAGTTCTTAAAAGGTAATCCTTCGTTTATGTTACCTTTTCCTATAAGAGGGTTTGTCTATATAGGGAATTTTCATCTTATGCATATATTCGCCTTTCTTTTTCTTGCAGGGCTGTTTTTAAGTTTAATTTTCTCGGGTTGGGGAATAAAACTTTTTACGCTTATACCGTTTTTATTGACGCTTTACTTTGCCTATCAATATGTAAAATGGAACTTTGCTATGGAACCAAAAAATAAATTCTTTGCCTGGTGTAAGATGAAGTATCTGACTAACTTAAGCTTTATCCAAGGCGGATTAAGGGACTTTAAGAAATATAAGATATTCTGCATTGAACCGAGTTTCTAAATGGAGGAATAAAATAAATGCAGCCGAACCTCTCCGTCACTATTGGAAAGTTGAAACTGAAAAATCCAATACTTGTTGCCTCAGGCACCTTTGGTTACGCAGAAGAATTTAAGGATTTCCTTGACCTAAGAAAATTAGGCGCAATTGTAACCAAGACCATGACCTTAAATCCCCGCAAAGGAAACCCTGCGCCGCGCACCTGCGAGACGCCTGCAGGCATGCTTAATTCCATAGGATTAGAGAATCCGGGGTTAGAGGCTTTTATTGCAGAGAAATTACCCCTTCTAAAAAAGATTGGCGTGCCGATTATTATAAGTATCGCCTCTTTAGATAATCCAGAAGAGTTTGTCACACTTGCCAGGCGTTTAGATAAACTGAAAGAAGTCGAGGCCCTGGAGTTAAATATCTCTTGTCCCAATATTCAGCATACGAGGTTGATTTCTCAGGATCCAAAATCTACTTATAATTTAGTAAAAGCCGTACGCAAAGTTACCACGAAGACACTAATTACTAAACTTTCTCCCAATGTCGCAGATATTACGGAGATTGCCCTAGCAGCGCAACGGGCTGGAAGCGATGCGGTTTCCTTGGTTAATACATTGACCGGAATGAGTATAGACATAGAAACAAGGAGGCCAAAAATAGGCACCATTACCGGCGGCTTAAGCGGCCCTGCGATTAGGCCTATTGCAGTCAGGATGGTCTGGGAGGTTTATCAAAAGATTGAAATTCCAATTATCGGAATGGGTGGTATAATGGATACTTCAAGTGCCTTGGAATTTTTTCTTGCCGGGGCAACTGCAATAAGCGTAGGGACAGCGAATTTTATTAATCCCGGGGTTAGCCTAGAAATTATCGAAGGGATAAAGAAATATTTACTGAGAAATAAAATAAGTTCCATTTATAAATTAATCGGTTCGCTAGAATGCAAGGGATAAGCGATAAACTTATTGTGGCTTTGGATGTGGATACGTTAGAGAAAGCAAAACGTCTCATCGATATTCTCTATCCCACCGTAAAACTTTTTAAAGTTGGTAGCTCATTGTTTCCTGCGTGGGGGACCGATGTAGTAAGAATGGTAGGAGAAAAAGGTGGGAGGGTGTTTTTAGATTTGAAATTTCACGATATCCCGAATACCGTATATAGTGCTACAGCTTCTGGTACCTCCAGTTGCATAGCAGTTTATTCAATCCCATCTGGATTAGACGAGGGAAAGACTGAATATCAAGTAACAAAACATTTGTGTTCCCCGGTCTTTATGATGACGTTGCATACGCAGGGCGGTTTAGAGATGTTAAAGGAGGGCGTGAGAGGAGCAGAAAATGAGGCCGCCAAACAAGGAATAAAAAAACCTATTCTTGTTGGCGTTACTAAGTTGACAAGCGAAACGGCGACCCCAGAAGAGGTGCTGGAACGGGCTCGTCTTGCAAAAACAGCAGGTTTAGACGGAGTCGTATGCGCTGTTTCAGAAGCACCCATGATAAGAAAAGAACTCGGCAGAGAATTTATCATCGTTACGCCCGGGATCAGGCCTAAAGGTGCCAAGACAGACGATCAAAAACGAGTCGCCACTGCAAAAGAGGCGATTGCTGCGGGAGCTGACTTTATAGTCGTTGGCAGGCCCGTATTAGAAGCCAAAGATCCTCTGAAGGTTGTAGAGGAAATGCTAAATTAGGAGTTGATATGGCAGAAGATATTAAAAGTTTCATAGAAAAAATACAGCAGGAAGGTATAAAAGTTGCGCAGGATAAGGCAGAGCAGATACAAAAGGAAGCACTTGGGCGCGCCCAACAGATTGTGCAGGATGCAAAACTAAAAGCAGAGCAGGTCACCCAGGAGACAAAAGAAAAACTTGCTAAAATGACACTAGAACAGAGAGCCCTGCTTAAGCAGGCAGGCCGCGACTTCCTGCTTTCCTTACATAGCGAAATCAATAATATTTTACAAAAACTTATCCTGGCTAAAGTAAAGGAGACGCTCTCCTGCCAGGCCCTATCCGAAATACTTACTGATATTATTAAAGAAACAGTCAGGGCAAATAACAAGGCAGAGATAATCATAATGCTTAAACCAGCTGACCTGAAGAAAATCAAAGAGAGTTTACAAGGCGCCTTGGCAGAGGAAATTAAGAAAGGTATTGTGTTTAAGCCGCAGGAAGATATAGAGGCGGGGTTTCTGATTAGTTATGACGCAGGAAAGTCCCACTTTGATTTTAGCGATAAATCTTTAGCCGAATTTATCAGCTCTTCCATTAAACCACAGCTTGAGGATTTGTTCAAAGATGTAACCAAAGAATAAGCTTAAACTATGCCCGTATATTATACCTATTTTATCTCCAGCTTACCGATGCTCCACTTTGGAATGAAGCCACCCTTTTCATATGAAGATTTTATTGCCAGATGCAAAGGCCTTATTTTAGAGGAAGATATTACGCTTATCAAAACCCTTCCCAGATTAGAGATAGATACTATAAAAGACATCTCTAATGAGACAGTAAGAAAGTGGCTGGTGTTTGACACGGCCCTAAGAAATGAATTGGTAAGGCAGCGTGCAGCGCGGCTGCATAAAGACCCTAACCAGTATCTTAGAATGGCCGGCTACACAGACCTTTCAACAACCCATATCGCACTTAGTGCTTACAGGAACCCCGCGATACTGGAAGCAGAAAAAATTCTTGATACCGCGCGCTGGGGCGCTTTAGAAGAATTAGCAATCGGGCATTATTTTGACAGTGACGCACTTTTTATTTATGCGCTTAAACTACTAATCGTAGAACGTTGGGCGAGAATAAAACAAGCGGATAACCTTGAGTTGTTCGAAGAGGTAATGCAGATAAGCAGGTAAACTTTATGTCAGGGCCTAGAATCGGACATATAACCAGGATCATCGGCAATATGGTAACTGCGACATTTGATACATACGCAGTCCAGAATGAAGTTGTCTATTGTCTGCATGGCGAGGAACGGCTTAAGTCAGAGGTTATCCGTATACGGGGAAAGTTAGCAGAGACGCAGGTATTTGAGAATACGGCAGGATTGAGAATCGGCGATAAAGTTGAATTTACCGATGAACTGCTCTCCGTTGAATTAGGCCCGGGTTTATTAGGCCAGATCTTTGACGGATTACAAAATCCCCTGCCTTTGTTAGCCAAAGAATACGGCTACTTTTTAAAGCGCGGAGTTTATGTAGAGGCACTCACCAAAGATTCAGAATGGGAATTTAGCCCCCTTGTAAAAGAAGGGGATACGGTCAGGCCCGGGGAAAAATTAGGTTTCGTACAGGAAAAAATTTTTAAGCACCTGATAATGGCGCCTTTTTCTCTGCAGGGGCCGCTTAAAGTGGTAGATATTGAGAAAAGCGGCAAATATAAATTGAAACACTCAATTGCCAGGCTGCGCAGCCAGCAAGGAAAGATCCACGAAGCGTATTTGCGCCAGAGCTGGCCGGTAAAGATTCCTATTCAGGCCTACCTTGAAAAATTAAAACCCACAAAGACCCTTGTGACCAGAATGCGGCTTATAGATTCTCTTTTTCCGGTGGCGCTGGGCGGAACTTATTGTATCCCGGGCCCATTTGGTTCTGGAAAAACTGTTTTGCAGCAATTAACTTCAAGGCATGCGGAGATTGATATTGTTATTATTGCTGCCTGCGGAGAACGCGCAGGCGAAGTGGTGGAGACCTTAAAGACATTTCCTCACATAGTTGACCCAAAAACAGGAAGGCCTTTAAGCGACCGCACAGTAATAATCTGTAATACAAGTTCAATGCCTGTTGCTGCCAGAGAATCCAGCGTATATACCGCAGTAACTATAGCGGAATATTACCGCCAGATGGGCTTACAGGTTTTACTTTTGGCGGATTCCACTTCGAGGTGGGCACAGGCAATGCGCGAGATGTCAGGGAGGCTTGAGGAGATTCCCGGCGAAGAGGCATTTCCCGCTTACTTGGAATCAAGGATAGCCTCTTTTTATGAAAGGGCAGGCGTAGTCAGGCTCTACGACGGAAACCTGGGTTCGGTTACCATAGGCGGGGCTGTCAGCCCGGCAGGCGGAAATTTTGAGGAGCCGGTCACGCAGGCAACCTTAAAGGTCGTAGGGGCTTTTCACGGCCTTTCGCGCGAACGCTCTGATGCCCGTCGGTATCCTGCAATTGACCCCTTGATAAGCTGGAGCAAATATAAAAGCTTTATTGATGAAGAGCAGGTTGAGGCAGGCCATAAAATCTTACACAAAAGCTATGATGTAGCACAGATGATGAAGGTAGTGGGAGAGGAAGGCACAGCCTTAGCTGATTATATAGATTATCTTAAAGGAGAATTTTTTGATTTTGTATATCTGCAGCAGAATGCCTTTGACCCGGTTGATGAGTCAGTCAGCGAAGAAAGGCAAAAGTACATATTCAATTTTATTTACAATAATATTCTTAAAAAAGAATTTAATTTTGAAAATAGAGAAAAAGCACTGCAGTTTTTTCAGAAGTTAAGGCAGCTGTTTCGCGGCTGGAACTCAACAGAATGGAATTCAGACGAGTTCCGCGCTACCGAACAAGAAATTTTAGCGCTCATATAAAATGCAAAAAATACACACAGAGATTATTCAGATTTCAGGAGACGTTATCACAGTTGAAGCAGAAGGCATAGGTTATAATGATATTGCCGAGGTTCGCACAAAAAGGGGTATGTCATTAGCGCAGGTCATTCGTCTTGACGGAAAAAAAGTTTCTCTGCAGGTATTTGCCGGAAGCAAAGGCGTATCAACAGGCGACGAGGTAAGATTTTTAGGCCACCCTATGCGCATTGCAAGCGGCGAGGCATTGCTTGGCAGGATTTTTAATGGGAGCGGGAATTCTCTAGATAAAGGCCCTGCCTTAACTGAAAATATGGTTGAGGTGGGCGGCCCTCCGGTTAACCCGGTGCAAAGGATTATCCCCAATAAGATGATTCGCACAGGAATACCCATGATAGATGTATTTAATTCTCTAGTGGTATCACAGAAATTACCTATATTTTCTATTGCCGGCGAGCCCTACAATGAGCTTATTGCACGCATTGCTATCCAGGCAGAGGCGGATGTTATTATACTGGGCGGGATGGGCTTAAAATACGATGATTATCTTTTCTTCAGGGATACCCTTAAGGAGCAGGCGGCATTAACCCGCTCCGTATTTTTTATCCACACCGCAGCAGACCCTACTGTTGAGTGTTTACTTGTTCCTGATATCAGCCTGGCAGTCGCTGAGCAGTTTGCCCTGGAAGGCAAACGCATCTTGGTGCTGCTTACAGATATGACGAATTTTAGCGATGCCCTAAAAGAGATTGCCGTTACTATGGAGCAGGTCCCTTCTAACAGGGGTTATCCCGGAGATCTTTATAGCCAATTAGCTAAACGTTACGAAAAGGCAGTTGATTTTGAAACTGCAGGCTCAATTACTATTCTGGCTGTAACTACGATGCCGGGAGATGACGTAACGCACCCGGTCCCCGATAATACCGGCTATATTACAGAAGGCCAATTTTATCTTAAGGGCGGAATAATTGAGCCCTTTGGCTCTTTAAGCCGGCTTAAACAGCAGGTGAATGCCAAAACCCGGGATGACCACCGCACAATTATGGATAGCATGATACAGTTGTTTGCCGCTTACCGTGAAACAAAAGAGAAATTGGCAATGGGGTTTCAAATGAGCTCCTGGGACAAGAAACTTTTAGCCTACGGAAAACTCTTTGAAGAAAAGATGATGTCGCTTAAAGTAAATATCCCGCTTGAGAAGGCATTGGATTTGGGATGGCAGATTCTTGGGGAATGTTTTACGCCCGAAGAGACCGGCATCAAGAAATCAATGATAGAAAGACACTGGCCCCGTTAGAGACAAGTCACCGTAGGTGACTGACGGCTGCCTGCGGCAGCCTGTCTCTAACAGGGCTGGCCAAAATAGAGATATGGCAAAAATAAAATTGACTAAAGGAGAATTAAAGAAACAGCGCGACGCATTAGTCCAATACCAAAGGTATCTACCAACCTTGCAGCTTAAAAAACAGCAGTTACAGGCACAGATACTTACGCAGCTGGCCTTGCGCGAAGAAAAAGAACGGCTTAAGCAAAAAAAGAAAGAAAGTATTGGGGCCTGGATAGGTTTGCTTTCGGAACCCGCGATACATATGAAACCCTGGATCAAGCCTAAAGAGGTTATTACTGAATCTAAGAATATCGCCGGAATAGATATCCCTGTTTTTGAAAGGGTAGAATTTGCTCTGGTTGAGTATGATTTGTTTACTACGCCTTTATGGGTGGATAATGCTATTGAAGCACTAAGAGGGTTTATGGCAATAGAAGAAGAGCTTAAGGTAATTCAGAAAGGCATAGATATATTAAGGCATGAGTTACGCATTACCACGCAGCGGGTGAATCTCTTTGAAAAAGTAAAGATACCCGAGGCGCAAGAGGCAATCCGCCTGATAAAAATTTATTTAGGAGACCAGTTAAGCAATGCAGTGGGCCGCAGTAAAATTGCCAAGAATAAAATTGAAAGGGCAATGTTGGAAGAGGTATTTGTATGATAGTCCCCATGAGAAAAGTTTATCTGGTTGTCAGGCAGCAGGATGCAGATTATTGCGTGAGCAAGCTGCGCAACCTCGGACTGCTGCATGTCGAACACCAGCAAGTTCCGACCGGAAAAGACATCGCCTCGCTTCAGGAAGACGCCGCCCTTGTTAATGATGTGCTCTTGATTATTTCGCAGAGAGAACCGGCTGGGGTAATCCAGGCTAAGGGCACGGAAGGTTTTGGGGATTGGAAACTCTTAGCCAGGTATATAATTGATACGCAAAAAAGAATAGAACGCCTTGAGGAATATTCACGCAATTTATCCGAAGGCATACAATACTGGCAGGCATGGGGAGATTTTTCTCCGCTGAAAATAAACGAACTTCGGCAACAAGGCATTTTTGCCAGGCTTTATCAAATACCGGAAAAACAACTTAATCAAGTTCCCGAAGATATTTTCCTGCATAAGGTTTTTTCCGCGGGAGGCATTGCCCATTGCTTAAGTTTAGGCAGAAAAGATTATAGCCTTGCCTTTAAAGAAATAGATTTTCCTAAAATGGGGCTTTTTGAAATGCAGCAGAGGTTATTCGCGGATAAAAAAACCCTGGACTCCTTAAAACAAGAGGTTAAAGGGCTTGCGCGTTTTAGAAATACCCTTTTAGGGATAAAAAAATCCCTTCAAGTACAGCTGGAATCACAGCGGGTTTTAAGAGGTATGGGTTATGCCCAGGAACTTGCCTATGTTGCAGGATATATTCCTTTTGACGCAGTTTATAAATTAGAGGAGTTTGCTAAAAAAGAAAGCTGGGGGATTCTTGTTACCGCGCCATCCGAAGAAGATAATGTGCCGGTTTTATTGCGCAACCCAAAATGGGTCTCAATAATCAACCCGCTTTTTAAACTAATGGAAATAATCCCGGGTTATCACGAACTAGATGTAAGCCCGTTATTCCTGCTATTTTTATCCCTTTTCTTCGGTATGATTATCGGCGATGCCGGATACGGCGCAGTTTATTTCCTGCTCACTTTTCTTGGCCAGCGTAAATTCGGCAAAAAAGTAAAGGATAATAAAGTGTTTTTCCTCTTTTATCTGTTTAGCTTTTGCGCTATTATATGGGGGTTATTAACGGGTACAGTTTTCGGGCAGCAGTGGTACCTTGCCAGAGGGTTTAAGGCGCTCATCCCGCTACTGAATCAAACAAAATTCTTAATGGCATTTTGTTTTTTTCTTGGCGCGCTGCAACTGAGCCTCGCACACATTTGGCAGGCAATAAAAAAAGCGCCTTCGCTTCAGGCCTTAGCAGATCTGGGCTTTATTTGTTTGTTATGGGCGGGTTTTTTTCTGGCCAAAATGTTTATTTTAGCAGACCGGTTCCCTCCCTCTGCAAAATGGTTGATTTGGTCGGGGATTTTACTGATAATCTTCTTTTCAAGGCCGTCGAAAAATATATTTAAATCCGCAGCAAAGGGCTTAGGCGTATTAGCGCTCGGCCTGACAGGTAATTTTGGCGACGTGGTTTCTTATATCCGTCTTTTTGCAGTGGGCCTGGCAGGTATTACCGTCGCTGATTCTGTAAATACCCTTGCCGCAGGCGTTGGCGCTAACTTCCTGGCAAGGGCGATGATTCTTTTTATAGGCCACACGATTAATATCATGCTTGGGCCGATATCTGTTTTGGTTCACGGTATCAGGCTTAATATTTTAGAGTTTTCTGTGTTGCATGGAAATGTTACCTGGAACGGTTTAGCGTATAAACCGCTGGAGAGTTAATTTTAACAAAGGAGTGGGTATGGAAGGCAATCTGTTAGCACAATTTAAAGATTTGGGGACAATTTTGGTTTTGGCGCTTTCCGCAATTGGTTCAGGTGCTGGCGCAGGGGCCGCTGGCATGGCAGCAATCGGGGCGTGGAAAAAGAATTTCTCGCAAAATAAACCTGCTTCGTTTTTATTAGTCGCGCTTACCGCAGCTCCCCTTACACAGACAATTTATGGTTTTATCGTGATGAACAGAATGGCTGAATTGGCGGCTAAAGGACAATATCTTTGGGCAGTAGGTCTGTTTGCGGGTTCTGCCATTGGTTTATCGGCATATTGGCAGGGAAGATGCGCTGCGGTTGCTTGCGATTCGATGGGTGAAACCGGAAAAGGTTTTGCAAATTATATGGCAGTCCTCGGCATGACAGAAACCGTTGCATTATTCGTCATGGTCTTTACACTCGTGGTTTTAGGGAAGTTTTAAGAAATAACCTTTAGTTTTGACGGGGCGCTTAGTTCAGTTGGTTAGAACGCCAGATTTACATTCTGGAGATTCAGGGGTTCGAGTCCCTTAGCGCCCACCATATACTACCTCTCTGGGCCCGTGGTGCAGCCTGGTTTAGCACGTCAGATTGTCGATCTGAAGATCGAGGGTTCAAATCCCTTCGGGCCCGCCAGCTTCCATTTACTTCTGGCGTTAATTTAAAAGTGTTAAAAAAATCTTTGCTATTCTTTGCTGGAATATTTTTTATCACCGCCTCCTGTTACGGCTATTCCTTATTAGAAACAGAAAATTTTGTTTTATCAATGGAGAGTTATTTGAGGACGGATTTGATAAGCTTTAAAAATGTAGTTGATCTGGATAGCGCAAACAGCCAGGACTCCACTACATATCTGGGGATTGATTATAGTCTGGGGTTTAATCTTAATTTTAAGGAAGAGGGACCGCGGTTTTATCTTAAGTTAGAGCGTAACGGTCCTTATGATTATGATGCGCCGCTATTCATACATAATAAACTCATAGTCTCGGATCTAAGCCGCATTGAAGCTTATAGAAACGAGGAGCTGCTTCCGCAAGCCGAAGAATTCTGGTTTGAGCTGCCAATAATGAATATCCCCTTAAGGTTTAAAGCCGGATTATTTCCTTATGAAGTAGGAAAGGGGTTTGCCCAGGGCACAGGCACCTGTGAAAACTACGGGTTCAGCCTGTATCAGCCGGGTGAAATTTTAAGCTGGAGGTTTCATTATTTCCGTCCGGATTTAGTTTATAAGACCCGGCTGGGGCCAAAGATAAGGCAGGAAAAAGAGCAAGGAATAAGCTACGAGCCAAATGCTGCCAATTATTTTGCTTTTGATACAACATTTTTATCAGGCTATAATAAATTCCAACCTTTTATTGGGCTATTGTTAGACCGGACCTCGGAAGGAAAAAGGACGAATTTGTTCGCCGCCCCCACACATAAAGAAATGCTGGGAACATTGGGATTTGACTATGATTTAAACATAAAGAATCTTTCAATAGGGTTGGAGATAGCCAGGAATTTCGGCAAGGCAGAATCAGAGAGCGAGGATTTTAAAGACGTGGAGCACAAAGGATACATATTGTATTCCGCTGCTTCGTATAACCTCGGCAGGTTTTCTCCCCGCTGCAGGTTCTTGTTCAGTTCAGGTAACAAAGTTACCACTGAGATGGTGGATAACCAAGACGACAGATTCTTAAGCGGGGCAAATAAAGCATTCAGCATATATTCGCCCTTAAATACCAATTTTTTGGATTCCCATTGTCCCTCACCCGGTCCGCTTCCCATTGTATTCTTAGGGTGGGGATACGGACTGAATTACGGCGTAGGCTTAAACCGGCCGAGCACCCTTGCAGATGTTGCGGTATTAGATAATCTGGTTATGCCGTCATTAGGTTTTGATTATAAGTTTACGGATAAATTTAGCGCCAGTTTGGATTGGTGGTATTTATTGGCAAATGAAAAAGGCGTGGGTAAATTCGAAGAGGTTGCAAAAGAGCTCTCACGGAATTTAGGCCAGGAAATAGATGTGTCTTTCTCTTACGATATAAATAAACATATCAATATCAGTCTATACGGAGGTTATTTTTTCCCGGGCAAATACTTTAAAGAAGAAAGGGGCGATACGGAAGGAAGCCTCTTTACGCCTTTTGTGCGCGGGGATGGCTCGGCAGACCCTGCTTATCAGATTGAATTAGCAGCGGAATTCAGATTCTAAAGGTATTTGTATTTTATTATCACCAGAACAGGAGGCGCAATGGTAACCTTTGAAGACTTCAAAAAAATAGAGTTAAAAGTAGCTGAAATAAAAGAAGTTAATGACCATCCCAATGCTGATAGGCTTTACGTGGTAGTAGTTGATTTGGGGGATAAACGTAAGCAGTTAGTAGCGGGTATAAAGGGTTCTTATTCAAAGGAAGACCTGGTGGGTAAACAGGTTATTGTGGTAGACAATTTAGAGCCGGCGATTTTGCGGGGGGTAGAAAGCCAGGGCATGCTTTTAGCTGCGTCTGATGAAACAGGTATGTCAATTATCAGCCCGCAGAGAAAAATAAAATTGGGCAGTATCGTGAAATGATAAACCAGTTTATTCCTCAGGAGGTCTGTTTAAAATGCCGGGGTTGCTGTAGATTTAAAGATGCGGATTCTGTCTGGGTGCCCTGCCTTTTGGATGAGGAGATGCAGGATTTATTGGATAAGGATATACCTCCCGCGCTTATCTCTATCAATAGAAGAATCCGGCCTATCCCTGATCCGGCGCAGGATGGTTTTATCTGCGCTTTTTTAAGCCCCTCGGATAATAAATGTAAAATTTATGAATCCAGGCCCCTGGAATGCCGGCTTTATCCGTTTCTCATTAATCTTCGAGATAATAAAGTTTATCTGACGATAGACCTGAATTGCCCTTATGTAAAAGAAAATTTAAAAACCGAAAAGTTTAAAGAATATGCAGAGTATTTAGCCGCATTCCTCAATGCCCCCAAACAGGTAAGGGTCCTGAAAGACAATCCACAAATCATCCAGGCATATGAAGAGGTTCTGGACATTTTGGAATTAAAGATTTAATCAATGGAACTTAATAGATTAACCCTCAAAGATAAAAAACTATTTAATCAATTCTTAAGCGCAGATACGCACGAATTAGCTGTCTATGCCTTTGAGAATATTTATATCTGGAAAGGGCTTTTTGATATCAACTGGACAGTGACAGAGGATTGTCTTTGTATATTTTTTAAGGATAAAATCGGTTGCTTTTTATACCTTGCTCCCTTAGGCAATAATAAAAAGCCGCAGGTTACAAAAAAAATTTTCCAGATTTTGGATAAATTTAATAAAAATAGGGATATATCGCGCATAGAAAATATCGGGCAGGAAGACGTATCTTTTTATCAAGACCTGGGCCTTGACTGTCAAATTAAATCTTACGATTATCTTTGCGTAAGAGGCGATTTAATGAATCTGGAAGGGAATAAATTTAAATCCCAGCGTTCATGTTTTAATTATTTTATAAAACACAATAAGTTCGAATATCTGCCGTTTTCCCCAGGATACAGGGGCAAGTGCCTTGAATTATACAACCGCTGGAAAGAGGAACGCAGGGTTCGCAGCCAAGATGCGCTATATTGCGGCATGCTTGATGATACTTTAACTTGTTTTACGGCTGTGCTTTCCGATTACCGGAATTTGGATATTGTCGGCAGAGTTGTAAAAATAGATAAGGAAATAAAGGCGTTTACCTTCGGGTTCAAATTAAACCCCGATACATTCTGTATATTATATGAAATCGCGGATCTCTCCATCAAGGGCTTAGCGCAGTTTATCTTCCGTTCTTTTTGCAGGGAATTAAAAGATTATAAATATATAAATATTATGGATGATTCGGGATTAGAGGGCCTTAAAAGGGTGAAACTCTCGTATAAACCAGTAAGATTAATCCCGGCATACATTGCCAGGAGAAAAAGTGGATAAAAGTATAGATGAAATAGAATTTACCATATTTGATACTGAGACAACTGGCCTTGAGCCTGCCTCAGGCGATAGAATAATAGAAATTGCCGGCATCAGATTTAGGGGTAGAGTTAAAATAGCCGAATTTCAAACCCTGGTTAATCCTAACAGGCCTATTTCCGAAGCTGCTTTTCAGGTAAACAGGATTACCCAGGATATGCTTAAGGATGCACCGGGCATTGAGGTGGCAATGCCTAAATTCTTAAGTTTTATTCAAGGTAGTTGCCTTTGTTCCTACAACGCGGGCTTTGATTTAGAATTTCTGAATAATGAATTAAAGCTTCTCGGTAAGAACGTCTTAGAGGGCATCGTGGTTGTGGACATATTAAAGATGGCAAGGCGGCTTCTGCCGGGCTTAGAGCGTTATGCGCTTATGAGCGTGGCGCAAAGTTTAGGGTTTAAAACCCAACAGATGCACCGCGCATTTTCTGATGTGGAGCTTACGTTAGGGGTTTTCAATAAGTTAAATGAAATACTCAAGACCAAAGGCATTTTAGATTTTACAAACTTCTCGAATCTTTTTACTATCAATCCAAATTTTTTGCAGAATATAAATGCCCAGAAGCTTGCCCGGATACAGGAAGCAATTGACTTGGGGGTAAAGCTAAAAATAAAATATCTCTCTTCTTCCGGACTTGAGGTTACTGAGAGGGAAGTTATACCCAAAGAAATCAGGCAGGAGAACAACCGCAGCTATTTGGTGGGGTATTGCTGTTTAAGAAATGACGAGCGCACTTTTAGGATAGATGGCATACTACATCTTGAAGTCCTATAAATTAAAAATTGACCCTTTTGAGGTCTTCCAGGCCCTGAGAAATGAAAGGTATTGTTTTTTCTTAGACAGTAGCCTCAATTCCGGTTATTCTTTAGGCAGGTTCTCTCTTTTAGGCAGCAACCCCTTCCATATTTTAGAAACAAGGAATCAAAACCCCTTTAATAAATTAAGGCAATTTTTGGAAGAATACAAAATCTCTCCCGCAAATAACAGTCTTCCCTTTTTGGGTGGCGCCGTAGGTTACCTTGCGTATGATTTGGGCTTTCTCTTAGAAAAGAGGCTCCAGAGAAAGACCATAAATGATTTAGAAATCCCAGATTGCCTTTTCGGTTTTTATAATACGATAATTATCACAGACAATATAAAAAAAATACTTTATATATGCGCAGTGGGATTTCCCGAAAAAAAATATCATTTAGCAAAATCCCTTTGCGAATCCAACTTGAAGAAAGTGCATAATTTACTTTCACGGATTAACCTCCATAAAATAAATAATAAAAAAAATAAATCCGAGGATAGGCCTCCGGAATTAAAATCCAATTTTACCCGGGAAGATTATCTTTTGGCTATAAATAAAGCTAAGAGATATATCAGGGATGGGGATATTTACCAGGTAAATCTTTCACAGAGGTTTAAAGCAGAAACGGATTTATCCGGCTTCCAGATTTATAAACGCCTGCGTCAAATTAGCCCGTCTTATTTTAGCGCTTATCTTGATTGCCGGGATTTCCAAATCCTGAGTTCTTCACCGGAGAGATTTTTAAGTTTAAAGGGCAATGTAGTAACAACCCGCCCCATGAAAGGTACGCGGCCGCGTTCTGGAAACAGAATAAAGAACTTAAGATTGAAGAAGGAACTCCTCAAGAGCGCAAAAGATGCGGCAGAACTTATAATGATTGTTGATCTGGAAAGAAACGATTTAGGCAGGGTTTGCAATTATGATTCTATAAAGGTAAATGCGTTAAGGGAACTTGAGGAATATAGCACGGTCTTTCAGACCACAGCGACCGTCTCAGGGCGCCTGCATAAAGATAAAGACAGGATTGATTTACTGGCAGCATGTTTTCCCGGAGGTTCAATTACTGGTTGCCCCAAGATTAGAGCCATGGAAATTATTGAGGAATTGGAGCCCTCCAGACGTTCGATTTATACGGGTAGTCTTGGTTATTTAAGCTTTTCCGGGGATATGGATTTTAATATTCTCATCCGCAGCATATTAAAAAAAGAGGATAAACTTTATTTTGGCGCAGGCGGAGGGATTGTCGCGGATTCAAAGCCAGAGGAGGAATACGAGGAGACGCTGGTTAAGGCAAAGGCAATGATGCAGGCGATAAACGCGTTATAATATGGAAGAGATTGTTTTTTTAAATGGCAGGTTTTTACCTGTAAGGCAAGCCAAGATTCCGATATCAGACCCGGGATTCTTATTGGGCTTCGGCGTGTTTGAAACCATGCGTTCATATAATAATAGAATAGTTTATCTTGAGGAACACCTGAAAAGAATTAAAGAGTCCTGTAGGTTAATCAAGATTAGGTTTTCCTATTCTCTTCCCGAATTAAAAGATACCATTAAAAGAACAATTAAAACAAATAATTTTAAAGACGCTTATGTAAGACTGACTTTATGGAAAGCCAAAAAAGGCACAGGCACTTTGATTATAGTCAGAAAATACCGGCCTCATTCCTTTCAGAAGTATAAAACTGGATTCAAGGCCTGCATTTCTCAATTTTCCCAAAATGAAAACTATCTTTTCCCGCATATCAAGACGACAAGTTTTATCCTGTATAGATTAGCCTATGCGCGGGCTGAAGAGGGCGGTTTTGATGAAGCGATTATTCTAAACAACCGCGGCTATGTTAGCGAGGGCTCAAGGAGCAATATATTCTTGGTGAAGGATAATACGGTATTTACTCCCTCTCTATCAAGCGGCTGTTTGGCCGGCATTACCAGAAAGGCCATATTTGATTTGGCCAAGATTTATAATATCAAAATATGCGAGGGTAATTTTACTCTCCGGGATTTGCATACGGCAGACGAGATATTTCTAACCAATTCTTTAATGGGCGTTATGCCTTTGACATCTTTAGAAAAAGAGCCGATTGCAAAAGGTTCAGTCGGTCGGGTAACAAAATTTTTTATGAAAAGATATAATCTCTTATTAAGAAATGCAACTTAAAAAAATAAAACTGTTTTTTACAGCTAAAAGACCGATTCTAGCAGTGGGCAGCCAGACAAAAAATACAACTTGTTTTGTTAAAGATAATTTTGCATACGTAAGTTGCGTGCATCAAAATCTAAGTGACCCAAAGGATTTTTTAAGATTTGAGAAAGACGTTAAATATTTTCTTAAAGAACACCCCAAAATTATTGCCTATGACCTGCATCCAGAATACCAATCCACAAAATATGCCTTATCCCTCCCTACTACCTACCGCCTACTACCTACTCAACACCATCACGCCCATATTGCTTCGTGTATGCTGGAAAACGGGCTTAAGAATCAAAAAGTAATCGGCGTAGCTTTTGACGGAACGGGTTTGGGTGTTGATAACCGGCTTTGGGGCGCAGAATTCTTGGTTTGCGATTATAAAAATTTTAAAAGAAGAGCTCATCTACGAGAAATTCCTCTCCTGGGCGGGGAAAGGGCGATATCAGAACCCTGGAGAGTGGCAGCGATATGGTTGTATTTGGCATATAAAGAGAAGTTTTTGGATTTGGGTATTAATTTTGTAAAAGGCATGGATAAGAAGAAATGGCGGGTTTTAAAAAAGATGTATTTGTCAGGGTTTAATTCTGCCTTAGCCAGTAGCGCAGGCCGGCTTTTTGATGCTGCAGCAAGCCTGATTTTGACAAAATACAAGGTCGGTTTTGAAGCAGGGCTGGCTTTGGAGTTAGAAAGAATAGCTGCATGTTTCAGGCTGCCTACTTCGGCTTATAAGTTTAATATTATTAAAGAGGATAATTATATTCTAGACCCCCTGCCTATGTTTAAAGAGATAATTGAAGATTTGAAATCAAAAGAACCCAAAGCAAAGATTGCTTATCGTTTTCATCTGACCGCAGCCCAGATGATAAAAAAGGCCTGTTTGATTTTAAGGAAAGAAAATAGGATTAATAAGGTAGTCTTATCCGGAGGCGTTTTCCAAAATAATCTTTTACTTCGCTTAAGCTTAGATTTATTATATAAAGAGGGGTTTGAAGTATTTATACATAGACAGTTATCCTGTAATGACTCCGGTATTTCTCTGGGGCAGGCTGCGGTCGCTAAATTCAGGAGCGAGGTATGTGTTTAGCCATTCCAATGAAGGTAAAAAAACTTAAAGGAGATTTCGCAGAAGTTGAATCCGGACGGTTAGTCCGCACTATAAATATCCAGATGCTCGCCAATATTAAAGTAGGGGATTATGTAATCGTCCATGCCGGCTTTGCAATAGAGAAATTAGATCCTGATAAAGCAAAAGAGACATTGAGGCTAATCAATGAGATATGTTGACGAGTTCCGTAATAAAAACCTGATTAAAGAACTTTCGAATAATATAAAAAATGTAGCGCCAAAAGACAGGATAAATATTATGGAGGTCTGCGGTACCCACACGCAAAGTTTCTATAGATTCGGCCTGGATGAACTTTTACCCTCGAATTTCCGACTCATTGCCGGACCAGGGTGTCCTGTATGCGTGAGTTCGCAAGGATACATTGACAGCGCTATCAAGTTAGCCGGACATAAAGATGTAATTATTCTAACCTTCGCAGATATGTTGCGTGTCCCCGGGAGCTTCTCTACGTTAGAAAAAGAAAGGGCAAGGCAGGGAAATGTGCGTGTAGTCTATTCTGCATTGGATAGTTTGAATGTGGCAAGACTTAATCCCGATAAGAAAGTTATATTTCTGGCTGTGGGTTTTGAGACCACTGCCCCCACCATTGCCCTAAGTATCATATCGGCAAAAAAAGAAAATTTAAGAAACCTATTTTTCTTCTCTTCTTTAAAACTCATCCCTCCTGCTATGGAATACCTGGTGAAGGATAAGAGGTTAAACCTTAATGGTTTCTTGTGCCCCGGCCATGTTTCAGCTATAATCGGAACTAGGGCCTATGAGTTTATCCCTAAAAAATACGCGATACCCTGCTGCATTACGGGGTTTGAGCCGTTAGATATTTTAGAAGGAATATATCTTATTGTGCATCAGATAGTAAAGAAAAAGGCCATAGCAGCAAATCAGTACGTGCGCGTAGTAACCAGAAATGGTAACCTTAAAGCGCAGAAGATAATCAAACGTGTTTTTAAGATAGCCGATGCTTATTGGCGGGGTTTAGGTAGAATTCCCAAAAGCGGACTGAAGATAAGGGATGAATTCTCTAGGTTTGATGCAGAAAGGATATTTCAGCTCAGTGATAAGCGATATGCAATAAGCGATAAGCAGAAAAGATGCCGATGTGCAGACATCTTAAAGGGCATAATTTCTCCATTGGATTGTCCGTTATTTCTTAAGGCCTGCTCGCCTGATAATCCTGTTGGGTCCTGCATGGTCTCCATAGAAGGAGCCTGTAATGCGTACTATAAATATCATCGTTAAGCCAAAACTCAATCGGAATTTTTACTTTTATCTTGCGCTTTTAGGTTTTGCCTTTTACTTTTTGCCTTTATCATCGGGATGCGCTCAAAAAGAAGACATAGAACAGGCTCAGGGCTACCTTAGAGAATCCCAGGATTATTATCAGCGCGCTATCGGCCTGTATAAAGAATTGATTAAAAGGGGCGCTGATTTAGACAGGTTGTATCTTGAGCTCGGCAAGGTTTATTATACTCACGGAGAATTTAAAGAGGCGATAGAGGCATTTAAAAAATCAGGTTTGCCTGCGGCAAAGAAGTTTATGGCTATCTCCTGTTATCGTACGGGAGATTTTACCGACGCATTAGAGATTTTTAATAAATCCCGCACCTTTTTAGGAAAGGTGCGGGATAAACACCAAATACCAGATGATGAATACCTATATTACCACGGTTTAACCTGTGAAAAATTAAATTTATTTGACGAGGCTTTAAAGGCTTATAACAAGATTAAAAATGAAACATTTAGCTTGAAAGCAAAAGTGCGCATCGATGTTATTGAAAAACAGGCAGGCCCCCTTCATATAAAAGATATAGATCCAGAAGTTCATAATATTTTAGCCAATGCGCCGGCAGCTGAAAAATATCCACAGGCAGGAGCGCTTATTTTGTCCTGTGACGAAAAGGTCAAGATAAGCGCCGAAGGAACGCAGGTTTCCTATCTGCATTATATAATCAAGATTTTAAATGAGCGGGGGAAAGAGGACTTTTCAGAGACCCACATAGATTACGACTCTACATTTGAAAAAGTAGAATTAGAATATGCCAGGACAATAAAACCCGATGGCAGAGTTACAGAGGTGGGTAGCCGCCATATACGCGACGTATCCAGATATTTAAATTTTCCGCTTTACAGTAATGTGCGCGTTTACATAATCTCCTTCCCGGAAATTACCGACGGTGCAGTTATAGAATACAAACTAAAGATATACAATAATCAGCTCATTAATAAAAAAGATTTTGTCTTAGGTTATCCTGTGCAGTCAAGCGAGCCGATTATTGCGGCGAATTTTAGTATTACCTTACCCAAAAAACTGCCGCTGCATATAAAAATCATCAATGATAGGTATAATGATTTTGGGGCAGACCTGAATCCTGATACCGGAGAAGAAGGGGAAAATTTAATTTATCGATGGCAGTTTAAAGATATCCCCCAGATAATCCCTGAGTCCAACATGCCGCCGGATGTCCAGATAAACCCCACGCTGCTTGTATCCACATTTAATAACTGGCAGGATATCTACAACTGGTGGTGGCTACTTGCTAAAGACAAGATAAAGGCAGATGCTGCAATAAAAAACAAGGTTAGAGAGTTAACCAAAGATACGGTTTCCGCAGAACAGAACTTAAGGGCGATTTATAATTTCTGCGCGCAAAAAATCCGTTATGTGGCAGTAGAATACGGAAAGGCCGGCTACGAACCCCATAATGCAGAAGATATATTTAAGAATAAATACGGAGACTGTAAAGACCAGGCAGTGCTTCTGGTTGCCATGTTAAAGGAGGCGGGGTTTTCGGCCTGGCCTGTTCTTATTGCTACAAAGGAACATTATAATTTAAACGAAGATTTCCCCTCGGTGCTTTTTAATCATTGCATTGCCGCCGTATCCCTGGAAGATAAAATAATCTTTCTTGACCCCACTGCGCAGACCTGTTCTTTTATGGACTTGCCTGCGGACGACCAGGGACGAAAGGTATTAATATTTAAAGAAGACGGATTTAAAATAGAGGATACCCCGATGTATCCTGCTGAACATAACCTGATTAAGCAATATCTGCGGCTTGAGATAAACAAAGATGAAGCCATGGTAGCGCAAAAATCAATTTTTACTTTCGGTATGTACGATCAGGCACAGCGCTATTGGTTGTTATATACCCAGCCGGAATTAATCCAGGAAATGCTAAAAGAAAGAATACAGGATATATCCATAGGCGCAAAGTTGAATAAATATAGTATTGAGAATTTAGAAAATCTTAATGCCCCGATTGTTTTACGTTATGACTTCCAGGGCCCTGAGTATTTTACTTTAGCGGGCAATTTAAGGATAATGCCTCAATTAACTCTCCTGGATACCTCTTTGGTAGCAAAAGATAAACGTAAATATGCACTTGATTTCGGCGTCTTAGATACTAAAGAGACGTATTTTGAGATTGAGATTCCCGACAACCTAATTATAAAATATTTACCCGATACCATAATCGAAGATAGCCCCTGGTTAAAATTCATAGTTGAATATAAACGTAAAAATAATAAGATATATTTTAGACAAAAAATAGAATTAAAGAAAAATACAGTTTCACAGGCAGAGTATCCTGATTTTAAAAATCTTTTTGAAAGCCTGGCCAAGAAGATTAAACAAAGGATAGTCGTAGAAAGGATAAGATAGCTATGCAGCGACAGGAGCGGTCAGGAAGAGAACACCGAGAGTATATACGTTTGGATTCGGTCTTTCCTGTGCAATTTCGCCTCGTAACACAAGACGGAGCAAACTTTTTATCAGATTGGCTGCAGGGTTTTACCAATAACGTAGGCAAAGGGGGCATTTGCCTTTCTGTAAATAATTTAAATCCAGAATTCGCCAAGTTAATAAGGGAACAACAGGTAAAACTCTCCTTAGATATAGAAATGCCCTTGACCAAGAGCCCGGTGGGCGCACAGGCAAGGGTTGCCTGGATTAAGGACGTGCCCGGTAGCCCTAATAAATACTTAATCGGCTTAAGTTATGAAGAGATCGATCCTTTCCAAAATAATAGGATGATGCGTTATGCGCGGACCAAGAAATTATTTGTCCCGCTTGCCTTAAGTACAATTCTTGTGCTGGGTTTAGCAATTGCGATTAATAGCTTGCTGAATGCGAAATTAATCAAAGACAATAAAGCCCTGGTTGAGCAACTGGTCAAGACTATACACGAATCCAGCATTGCTGAACAGAAGATAGGAGAACTAAGTAAAGAAAGAGAGGATTTAGAGATAAGAATGCAAGAATTACAGCTACGCATTAAGACAGTAGCGCAGGAGAGGTCAGAAATAGAGAGCAATGCGAAGTTACAAGCAGGCAAGCAGTCCAGAAGGATAGAAGAACTGGGCAACCTGATTGAACAATTGACTAAAGAAAAGGCCTCTTTAGAGGAACGGTTGGTCGCTATTCAGCGCAAAGAGGACGTTATTTCCGAAGAACTCTTGAATTTAGACAAAAGAAAGGCGACTTTAGAGAAAGCAAATTTAGACAAGATGTATCAGTGGTTAAAAGTGCATCAAAATCCGCATACAGGTCTGGTCATGAGTTTTGAGGGTGACAGCGATATTTCAAATTGGGCATTTATCTATGATCAATCGCTCGTTGCCCAGGCGTATGCGAATTTTTCTGATTTTGAGCGCGTCAGAAAAATGTTCGATTTCTTTAATAGAAAGGCAAAAAGGCAGGGTCGACAATTTTTTAACGCCTATTATGTTAATGATGGCAGCCCTGCAGAGTATATTGTGCAAAGTGGCCCGAATATATGGCTAGGCATTGCAATAATGCAGTATACTAAAAAAGCCAAAGACACCAGTTACGTTAACTTAGCAGAAGAGATTGCCCAGGGAATAATTGACTTACAAAACCAGGATAAAGATGGCGGTATCCGGGGCGGCCCTAATATAGAGTGGTATTCTACAGAACATAACCTCGATGCCTATGCTTTTTTCAAAATGTTATATAAAATTACAGGTAAAGTGCGATATCAGGAAGTAGCCGACAAAGTATTGAATTGGTTAGTCCGGCATACATACGATAAGGCCGAACTTCCGGTTAAACGCGGCAAGGGCGATTCTACTATTGCTACTGATACATATGCCTGGTCAATCGCGGCTATCGGTCCTGAGAAATTGGAAGAATTAGGCATGAACCCGGATAAGATTATAGAGTTTGCCGAACAGAATTGTAGCGTTGAGGTTTCTTTTGTCCGGCCAGAAGGCCAAACCGTTAAAATAAAAGGCTTTGATTTTGCTAGCCTTAGGCATGTAGCCAGAGGCGGAGTTGTCTCTTCAGAATGGACAGCCCAGATGGTTATGGCATATAAGATAATGGCAGATTTTTATTACAAAAGGGGTTTGATTGCGAAAGCCCGTACTTATACGTTAAAGGCAGATGAATACCTATCGTGGTTAGCCAATATGGTTATATCCAGCCCTTCCCCTTCTGGTCAGGGAGAAAGTTGCCTTCCCTACGCCACTGCGGATTTCATAGATACTGGCCACGGATGGTTCACTCCCAAGGGTAAATCTACGGGTTCTGTTGCAGGCACTGCCTATACACTTTTTGCATATTATAATTATAACCCTTTGGAACTCAAGGATTGAAAAGGAAACTCTATTTAATTTATCAAAAATTGTATTCTTATTTCGGCCCACAGCATTGGTGGCCAGCCAGTAGTCCATTTGAGGTTATGGTGGGTGCAATTCTTACCCAGAACACAAATTGGGGCAATGTTGAAAAGGCAATAAATAATCTTAAGAAAAATAAATTATTGTCGCAGGATGCCCTTTTTAGGCTCTCCCATAAAAGATTGGCTTCACTTATAAGGCCGGCCGGTTATTATAATATCAAGGCAAAACGACTAAGGGAATTTCTTGCGTTTTTATTTAAGGTTTATCAGGGAAGCGTAAAAAGAATCTCTAAAACTGATACCTTAACCTTGCATAGACGCCTGCTTTCTATCAACGGCATCGGCCCGGAAACCGCAGACTCTATATTGCTCTACGCCTTAGACAGACCTGTGTTCGTGGTCGATGCTTATACAAAAAGAATACTTTCAAGGCACCATTTTATCAAAGAAGATTCTTCTTATGAAGAGGTACAAAATTTGTTTATGCAAAATCTAAACCCCGTTACAAATACCAAAACTAAACACAGAAAAAATACAATTTGTAACGGGGTCAAAAACGATGTAAACCACGTTAGAAATATCAAATATTTAAGAAGTAGAAAAAAGATTTCTAACGTGGTAAAATTATTCAACGAATACCATGCGCTCTTGGTAAAATTGGGTAAGGATTTCTGTCTTAAGTCAAAGCCGAAGTGCGATATATGCCCCTTAAAATAAACCACAGATTAAAACCACAGATTATTCTTCTGGTTACTTTTTACTGGCTACTGGTTACTAATTGTTATGCTGCGCCATGTTACGGCACAAAATTGCCTCGGAAAAAAGAATTCTTTCTAGGAGCACAAACCCACACTATTTTTAAAAGATACCTAGAGGACGAATATGGAAAACTAAGAAGCTTTCAGAATTTTCTCCTTCTCTCCTACGGCGTATACGATTGGTTATCCATAGATTTAAAAGGTGGAAGCGGTAATATAAAGCAGCACCCTGTGGGAAGCGATGAAATTGACTATGCCTCTAATTTTGCCGGCGGCTACGGCTTTCGTTTAAAATTTTATGACCGCAAAAACATTAAGATGGTTTTTGGGTTTCAACACATTAGCGTACATTCAAAAAGCACGCATTTAGGGAATATTAAGAACAAGGCAATTTTGGATGACTGGCAGACCTCTTTACTGGTTTCCCGCGATTTTAAAAAAATCACACCCTATTTAGGGGCAAGGTGGTCGAGGATAGATTATATTCATACGCAAGGCGATAGCAGAAAGCGGAAGATGTCAGATTTAACCAAGAGCTATGGCTTTATTTGCGGCTTTGATTTGCCTCTTACGGAAAAAATCTGGATTAACTTAGAAGGCAGCGCATTTGACAGCGAGGCCTTTGCATTCAGCCTTAATTATAGTTTTTAGCCGTTTTTTTCAAATATCCGGTTATGGTAAATAAAAAAAGACTCGTGAGCCTTACGCAGCGTTTAGTAAAAATAAATTCAGAAAATCCTCCGGGCAATGAATTCCAGGTTGCCTGTTTTGTAAGAGACTATCTTCAGAATCTGGGATTAAAGACGAGAATCTATGAGTTTAAAAATAGGCGTTCCAATGTAGTGGCGCACTTATTAGGAAGAAGCAAAAAACACTCGCTTCTTATTAGCCCGCATTTAGATACCGTACCCGCCGGACATAACTGGAAGGTGAACCCGTTTTCTGGCAAGATACACAGAGACAGAATTTATGGTTTAGGGGCTACTGATTGCAAGGGAAACCTTGCATGCGCATTAGAGGCAATAAATAGTATTGCTGAGGATAAAATAGATCTGGATTACAATGTAATCCTCGCCGCAACCGCAGATGAAGAAACAGGTTCAGGCCTAGGCCTGATACCTTTATTGGATAAAAAGATATTAAAACCAGATGCGGCCCTGATATTAGATTCGGATGATTTTGAAATCATTGTAACGCAGAAAGGGCTCATGCACCTTAAGGTAAAGATACAGGGTAAAAGGGCACATGGCGCTTATCCCGAAAGAGGAATCAATGCCATAGATATCGCGATAGATATAATTAGAGAAATAAAAGCACATAAGTTTCCTTACCCAGAGAATAGATACCTAAGACCTCCTACCCTTAATATAGGGACTATAAAAGGCGGGGATAAGGTTAATGTTGTTGCTGACTGGTGCGAATTTGAATTGGATTTCCGATTTTTGCCGGGTATGTCAGCAAAAGGTTTGTTAAAGGTCTTAAGAGGCATAATTAACAGACACGCTAAGAAATTTAAAATAGAAATCGAGGGGATTCAGGAGCCTTATTGCATAAGCAAGGGGCATCCTTTAGTAGTGTATCTTAAGAAGGCAATGCGCAAAGTAAAGGTTAAGCCGGTCGTTAAAGGTTCAGAGGGAGCAACCGTGATAACTTTTTTACAGCATAAAAAAATACCAGCGATAGCTTGTGGTTTTGGATCTAAGGGTTGCGCTCATACAACGGATGAATACGTCAAAATAGATAATTTATACAAAGGCGCGCGTGTCTTAGAGGAGTTCTTAAAGAGTTATAGATTCTGTGACAGATGAAAAGCACAAATATGAAGGGGTGGAATAATGGAAGGAATCAAAATTTCTAAAAGACCGAGACTTAAAAATCCTTATCTCATTGTTGCCTGGCCGGGTATGGGAGAGGTGGCATTTAAGGCAGCCAGTTACTTAGTGAATATATTAAAGGCTGAAGAGTTTGCTGTAATTCTTCCGGAAGAATTTTTTTATTTAACCGGCAGCGTTATCAAGGAAGGTGTATTGAACGTGCCAGAGCTGCCCCAAAGTAAATTCTATTATTGGAAGAATAAATCCGGCAAGAACGACCTGATAATCTTCTTAAGCAGCGCACAGCCAGATCTGGCCAAGGCGGAAAGTTACTCTAAGAAGATTATTCATATTGCCAAAAATTTTAATGTAGAGACGATTGTCAGTTTCGCCTCGATGCCGCAGCCCATCGACCATACCCAGGACTCCGACATATGGTTTGTCTCCACATCGCCCGAGTTAAATAATAATTTCAAAAAATACAATTTCAACATTTTATCCGAAGGTCAAATCAGCGGAATGAACGGCCTATTCTTAGGTATGGCTAAAAGAGAAGGTTTTAAAGGATTTTGTCTTCTCGGCGGGATACCGCTTTATACTATCCAGATCGAAAACCCCAAAGCCTCGCAAGCAGTGCTTAGTGCATTGACTAAGATATTGAATATCCAAATAGATTTTACCAATCTCATAGAACAGGCCCAGATCATGGAAGGCGAGATTAATAAGCTCCTGGATTATCTTAAATTAGGTGCCGGGGCTCAATCCGGGCCGATTGGCGAAGAAGAGATCGAGAAGATTAAAAAAACCCTTAGCCAGCTTACGAAACTGCCGGTTTCCGTGAAAGACAGGATTGAAAAATTATTTGAGGTCTCAAAGACCGATATTACAAAGGCAAATGAGTTAAAAGCCGAACTGGATAAGTGGAATGTGTATAAAGAGTACGAAGATAGGTTCCTGGATTTGTTTAGAAAGAAAAAGGACAAAGGCAATTGATGGATAATGGCAGGGTAAAGGCAATTATATTTGATTTAGGCAATGTTTTAATTGATTTTGACCACAGGATTGCTGCAGAAAAATTATGCAAATTTACGGATAAGACCGTTGAAGAGATGTTTGACCTGTTCTTTGATTCCGAGCTTACCGCGCTTTTTGAAGAAGGCAAGATTTCCGGACTGCAATTTTTTTCAAGAGTAAAAGAAATGCTCAATCTAAGACTGGGCTACGATGAATTTGTGCCTATCTGGAACCAGATATTCTTTTTTACTGAAAAAAACCTTACTGTTTATAATCTGGCCCGCAACCTAAAAAATCGCTATAAAATAGCGCTTTTATCGAATATAAATATTTTACACTTTGAATATGTAAAGAAAACCCTTCCTGTTCTAAATACCTTTCAAATCATAACCTCCTTTGAATTAGGATTAAGAAAACCCCAGAGCCAAATCTACCACAGGGCCCTTGAAATCCTGGGGGTTTCTCCTGGCGACTGTTTCTATACCGACGACAGACCAGAACTCATTGAAAGCGCTAAAGGATTAGGTATAAAGGGGTTTGTCTTCAGGGACAGCGAACAGTTAAAGAAGGATCTTCAAGGCGCAGGTATAAATATAAATTAACGATAAAATAATGCCTAACAAAAAGATACTTCTGGGATATGGAAGCGGAGGAAGGTTAATGCATAACCTTATAAGAGAGTTGCTGCTTAAAAAACTGAATAACCCTATTCTTAAAGAACTCTCCGATAGTGCTTTAATAAATTATAGAGAACAAATCGCCTTCACCACTGATTCTTTCGTGGTAAGCCCCTTAAATTTTGCCGGGGGCGATATCGGAAAGCTTGCGGTCTGCGGCACGATAAATGATTTGGTGATGCTGGGTGCCCTGCCGGAGTATCTTTCTTTGGCACTTATTATCGAAGAAGGATTGGATTATAAAATATTAGAAAAGATTGTCGATTCTATTTCTTTCCATGCTAAGAAGACGGGCGTGTATTTTGTTACCGGAGATATAAAGGTTGTTGAGAAAGGCGCATGCGATAAGCTCTTTATCAACACCTCTGGTATAGGCAGAGTAATAAAAAATAAGAAGCTATCTGTAAAAAATATACGGCCTGGCGATAAGATTATTGTTACAGGTAGAATTGGCCAGCATGGATTAGCGGTGTTAACCAAAAGAAAAGAGCTGGATTTGGGCTTTAATATCAAAAGCGATTGTAATGCGTTAAATGATTTAATCATACCTATACTTAAAAATACAGAGGCAATAAAATTTATGCGCGACCCCACAAGAGGCGGAGTAGCCACAACCTTAAATGAGGTTGCGGAAGCATCGGGCCTGGGGGTTATTATTGAAGAGAAAAAGATACCTGTATCCACAAAAGTAAAGACAGCTTGCGAATTATTGGGCATAGACCCTTTGTACGTTGCAAATGAGGGAAGGGCAATATTAATTGTCAAGCCAGGTGATGCAAAAAATGTTTTGGATTCATTAAAGAAACATCCCTTAGGCAGAAATGCACAAATCATCGGGGAGGCTGTAAGGAAGCCAAAAGGGCAAGTAATACTAAACACTATTCTCGGCACCCAGCGTATTGTGGATATGTTGACCAGTGAGCCGCTGCCCAGAATATGCTGATATGAAGTCTGATAAATACCAAAGACGATTTTATCGGGATTGGGTTAAGGCCAAAGATCTGTATTTAACGCATATCCAAGAAAAAGACACGGACCTGCAGATTCTTACGAACAAGCCAATTGACAAAGATTTTGTTAAAGAGAGGGTACGCTTATATCGCTGGGCTATAGAGAATTATATAGCCAAAGACAGGAGATTTTTAACCGCGCTAAAACCTATAACAGTAGAGCTTAATGCGCCTCTGATTGTAAAAGAAATGGCTAGATGCACAAAGAAAGTTAATATCGGCCCTATGGCGGGAGTGGCAGGCGCTATTGCTGGGTTTTTAGGCAGGGATTTATTAAGAAAAGGCTATAAAGATGTTATTATTGAGAATGGCGGGGATATATTTTTAAAGACAACCAAAAGGCGCCTGATAGGAATCTACACTGGCAGGTCTAAGTTATGGAATAGGCTTAGCTTGAAAATAAAGCCATCTGATACGCCTTCAGGCATATGTACCTCTTCAGGGACAATCGGGCACTCTTTAAGTTTTGGCTTGGCTGATAGCGTAATTATCTTATCCAAAAATGCCTGTTTAGCTGATGCTGTTGCCACTGCTACAGGGAACCTTGTAAAGTCCAGGCAGGATTTAAAAACAGCGCTGAATTTTGCTAAGAGTATACGCGGCGTGATTGGGGTTGTGATTATAATTAAAGATAATCTTATTAGTTGGGGTAAGATTAAATTTGTTGTGAGTTGATTTTTTCTTTTGAGAGGATTATAATAAATAATAGGTTAATATGCAAAAGATTAATATCCTCTATGTGATTACTAAATTAGAACTGGGAGGCGCCCAAAAACAATTATTAAGCCTTATCAGTCGGTTAGATAAACAGAGATTTAACATATTTTTGTTTACTGCTCAAGATGGATTATTAGTCAAAGACGCTTTAAGCCTAAATGGACTAACTATAAGAAGATCAAGATGTTTAGAGCGTCCGACAAATCTACTAAAGGACCTTTTTGCCTTAATAGAAATTTATAAGTTTATTAAAGAAAATAATATTAACCTTGTCCATACCCATAGTTCCAAGGCCGGCATTTTAGGACGCTTAGCAGCTGGCTTAGCTAAAGTAAAATTTATTATCCATACTGTGCATGGTTGGAGTTTTAATGATTATCAGCCAAATTTCATCCGCCATATTTTTATAGGCTTAGAAAGAGTAGCTGCGCAGTTTACTCATAAATTAATCGTTGTGTCTTATTATGATAAACAAAAGGGATTAAGAAACCGTATTGGTCAAGAGGATAAATACATTATTATCCGCTATGGCATTGACTATACAGAGTTTTTTAGAGGAGACCAAAGAATAAAAGAAGAATTAGGAATAAATAACACTGATTTAGTAGTGGGTATGATTTCCTGTCTTAAACCCCAAAAGTCCCCCCAGGATTTTATTAAACTCGCATTTTTGGTTAATAAAATCCTTCCAGATGTAAAATTTCTCTTGGTAGGCGATGGAATATTGCGTAAACGCACTCAAGAATTAATTAATAGGCTTAACCTACAGAAGTGCGTAATTTTAACTGGCTGGCGTAGAGATGTTTCCCGAATATTGTCAGCGATAGATGTATTTGTGCTTACTTCTTTATGGGAAGGACTGCCTATCGCGGCATTAGAGGCTGCGGCTTCTTCTATACCAGTGGTTGCTACACATACAGGAGGGATTGCAGAAGTGGTTACTGATGGCAAGACAGGATTTTTAATCCCAGCGCATAACCTGAAGCTTATGTCAGAGAGGTTAGCGCTTTTATTAAAGGATGAAAATCAAAGAAGGCAGATGGGTGAAAATGCGAAGAATAATTTAGGGCTTAGTTTTACACTTGCGAATATGGTAAATAGTACTCAGGGTCTATATGACAGGTTATTTAAGACAAGAGAATTAACAGAAAGGAGCGGATATGGTTAATTCAGATTTGAAATATTTAATAGAGAATATTGAAAAGGTGATTGTCGGCAAGACTGAGACTGTAAAACTGTTAATGTCTGGACTTTTGACTAACGGCCATATTTTAATTGAGGATGTCCCGGGTCTGGGTAAGACCATGCTTGCCTTAGCGCTGGCTAAATCAATAAGCGGGGATTTTAAAAGGATTCAGTTTACACCTGACCTGCTTCCTTCCGATGTTACCGGAGGATTTGTTTATAGTCCCAAGACCGGAGAATTTGATTTCAAAAAAGGGCCGGTATTTACAAATATACTTTTAGCCGATGAGATTAATAGAACCACGCCGCGAACACAATCAGCACTCTTAGAATGTATGCAGGAATATAAGATTACGGCAGACGGCAAAACCTTTCCTTTGCAACAGCCTTTTATGGTAATAGCCACTCAGAACCCCATAGAGTATCAAGGGACCTATCCCTTACCCGAGGCCCAGATAGACAGATTCTTAATGAAGATAAATATGGGCTATTTATCTGAGACTGAAGAGGTAAAGGTTATCTCTGGGCAGAAAGTGAAACACCCTATAGAGGACCTTGGGCCGGTTATGAATTTAGAAAAGGTTTTAAGCTTACAGGAACAAGTAAAGAATATAGAGATATCATCCAATGTCTTAGAGTATATTGTTAAATTGGTTTCAGCTACTCGCGAGAAAAAAGAAGAGATAAAATTAGGGGCTAGTCCACGAGCCTCTATTTCCCTTATGAAGGCAAGTTGTGCCTGGGCTTTTATAGAAGGTAGGGATTACGTAATTCCTGATGATGTGGTTAAGCTCTCGCCTTGGGTATTAAAACACAGGTTAATTTTGCAACCTAGAGTCTCTATTGCCGGCAGAACACCAGAAGATACAATAGCCCAATTACTTAAGAATACCCCCATTCCTTAAAAACAAATATGCTTAAATTATTCTTAAAAAAATGGATTTTCCTTTCCATTATAATTATATTCAATCTTATTATTGGGATTAGAACTTCCATAGCCTTTTTCCATTTTTTCTTTTGGTTCTTAGTATCTGTTATAGTTATAAATCTCATATGGATACTAATAGCATATGTTGGAATAAGATTATATTTAGTAAGAAGCGTTATAGATAAGATACAGGAAGACGATATCTTAGAAATTAAAACATCGATTAAGAATAATAGTTTTTTGCCAGTTTTTAATGTGGTTTTAGAAGACCATCTTGCTTGCGCAGATTCCCAAGAAAGAAAAAAACTACTTTTGATAGAGTATTTAGGCGCAAGGTCTTTTCTAAATTTAAAATATAAGTGCCCCTGTCCTATAAGGGGAAAATATAGAATCGGTCCCTTTGCAGTTTATTTTTTCGACCCTTTCGGACTATTCTTCTTTAAGAGAACTTATTATATATATTCGGAACTCTATGTCTATCCATGGGCCTTTCGTATTAAAAAGCTTCCTAACTTAGTAAAAGGAGTTCTCCCCTGGTTTGGAATAGAGACAACGCGGGTTAGCGGAGATGAGGATGAATTTTTCGGCGTTAGAGAATATAAAGAGGGAGACCCTATAAAGAGAATACATTGGGTTTCTACTGCCCGGAAAAATAGTCTGATAGTGAAACAATTTCAACGTCAAAGTTTTTTTAGGGTTACTATTTTATTTAACCTTGAGAAAGATAAAAATTTCGGCGAAGGGAAAGAAAGAGTTGCTGAATATATCATAAAGATAGCTGCTTCGATTGCCAAGTATCTTATAGAAAGGGATATTTCTTTAGAGATTATTGCTCATGCGGGGGAATTAGTTCACGTCCCGTTTAATAAAGGCCCAGAGCACTTAGAGGATATATTTAAGTTTCTCACTATTGCTCAAGCAGAAAGCAGAGTGAGTTTAGGTGAAATCTTTGAAGAGTTCTCTCGCTATATTCCTAATGACTCAAGTCTCATTGTCATAATGTTGGATACAGACCAGGAGTATTTACAGTCAATGTTGCTATTAGAAAAGAAGAATATTTCCGTAATTCCTTTAATCCTGGTCTCTCCTACCTTTTTATATCCGTTTGATAGACAGAATCTTTTAAAGGATGCGGTAATAAGAATATCTCCCAGGTCTAATTTAAAACCAATATACTTTTGCCGGGGAGATAATTTAGAAGAGCCTTTTCTTAAATAATATTAAAAATGGAAAAGAAGGATAGATATCTATTGCTAGAACTTTGCTTGACTTCTTTTCTACTATTTTTAATAATTTCTTTCTTTAGAGAAATATTATCCACTTATAGGTTATATTTAATCTTTGGCCTGACCTCTGGTTTTTGTTTTAGTTGGTTTATCCGAAATAAATATAATCAAGCAATAAGACTTTTTATAACTATCGGCGGATTCGGAGTTCTTGCATGGATAATATATTCAATAGTAAATTCCTCCCTTCTCTATAAAGATGTAATACTTATATGTATAAAAGGGGTAATTATTTTAGAACTTATCTTTAGTTTTAATGCTTGCGTGTCTCCCTTTTTAGCCTATATCCAAGCCCTGACCATTCCTTTATTTATGAGTTACTATATCTTTATAAAAGATAGTTATAATGAAATATCCATTATATTAACCCTTGCATATTTTATTACGTGGTTGGCTATCTTCAAAGTCAAGTTCTACGAATCTTTTAATCCATTAAGCGAAAAGAAGGTTAAACGATATTATTCCATTTCTCTATCAGTAATATTTTTGCTCATCATATTAATCTCTTCTTGGATATTTTTTTCTAAGTTTCCTTTAAGGCAATTTAGAAAAGGAGGGTTTTTCCCGGGAGAAGGCCCGGGTGAAGAGGCCGGAATCGAAAAAGAATATTATGATTTGCAGGATGAGACTCAAGAAGAAATAATAAGATTGATTCCTGAGCTTGATTCAACCGAAGACAGACACGAAATCCTCTACTTACTTAGTTCGCTAATACAAGAATCGCCATATATGATGGAAGTCGAAAAGGCAGAGTTAGGGCTTATCAGTTATCTAAATAAACCAGGGCCCGGATTAGAAAAAAAAGATAAAGAAGGATTAACCGTTCTTATGAATAATTATGTGGATAAAAAAATCGCTCTTAATTTAAAAAGAACCAAAGATAATATAATAGACATTCTAAAAAGGTATCCCTTTGACATAGGAACTAGAATTTATATTTTAAGTCGCGTAAATAAAATTCAATCCGGGAATTCTTACCAAAAGATTTCTCAATATGAAAAGGAGCTCACAAAAAATATCAATGATTCTTCTTTAGATGCCAATGTAAAGACCGACATGAAAGAACTTACAAGAAAACTTAAAGAATGGAAGACTTATGAGATTTATCGTAAGAAGCTCGACTCTCTGAATAAAAGCATTGATTCTTTAGAAGAAGAATCAAAGAAAAAATTTGCTGATTTACCTTTAAAGATTAACCAACTGGAAAACCCTTCTGATCATAAAGAGATAAATAAAAAACTCAAGGATTTAAAAGAAACAGCACCTAGCCAGTTTAAAGACCTTATAAAGGAAATCCAGGAAGTTTCTGATTTGAAGTTACAGATGTCTCTTACGGGAAAAAATATAAATTTGAAAGAGAAATTAGAAAATTCCCATTTATCTCAGGATAAAATAACAGAATTGAAAGAAGGAGCGAATAGTATCACAGATGCCAAAGATTACCAGGCCCTTTTCAAAGATTCTGCAGAATTTAAGAAAAGAACCGAAGAAGAAAATATAGACACCTTTCGGGAGTTAAAAGAATTGTTAGAAACTAAAACCTATCTTTTTACTAAAGAGGGAAAAGAAAAAATTGAAGATATACTAAAAGAAAGCGCCCTATCGGATGCGCAAAGAAAAGATTTCTTAAAGGATATTGAAAAATTGGAGGCACTTAAGGATTTAGAAAAGTTATTTTCCGATACCAAAAAACTGGAAGCCGAGATAGATAAGTTCCTGAATCAGGGATTCATTTTTAAAGAAACCAAAGATAATCTGGTAAAAGAAATAGATCGGCTTAAAGATCTTCTTGCATCCCAACTGGAAACAAGAGAAAAAGGGTTAGCGAAAGAGACTTCACCAGCCGATCCCTTGAGAAAATGGGAGGAACTGATTGGAAAATCGTCTTTAAAGGAAGAAACGAAGGATGTGCTTAAGAAATTAACAGAGGAATTATCTAGGGCCGATACAACCTCGAATGTTGAAAACATAAAGCAGGCAATCGAAAAAGAGCTCGCATCCTTGTCTAAAGAAAGAGTGAATAAAAATGAGGCGGAAAGATTTAAAGAAGCATTTAATGAATTAGCAAAGGTTAAGCGGATGTTTATTATAGAGGAAAAATTTTCGACCTTAAGAGAAAAAATAGAGGATTTAAAAAAACTAAATCCCCAGGAGGCTGAAAAGCTTGAGGAGTATTTAAAGGAGATAAGCCATAGTTCTTCGAATGAATATTTAGAAAAAAAGATAGATTCTCTGAGGGAATATAGCAGTTCTTTAACGCAACAACAGGAAAAGGTATCTGAAGAGACACAAGGAGAGGGTTCCTTGCAGATATATATCTTGCCTTCTAGCCTAGTTATACCTATGGGCTCTTCTGTTTCTTTAAAGACTATAGCTGTTTATAATAAAGGATTTATTAAAGAGGTTCATTCTGAGTTAGAGTGGTTTTCTTCCCAGCCTCTCGTAGCTAGTGTGGATGAAAGAGGAATAGTTCATTCGTTATCTAAAGGTAAGACGCGGATAAACGCTAATTACAGAGGAAGATATAGTGAAAAAGTAGAAGTTATCGTTGTAGATAAAATATCCGAACAGATAGGTAAGGCAGTTAAAAAGGAATTAGTAAGATAAAATTAACTACAGATGAGAAGATATTTTTTCATTGTTTGTTATCTAATGTTTCTTTCTCTGAATACTTTCTGTAGTTATGCAGATTCTGAATATCGCAAAGTCAATACTTCTCAAGGCAAAGTTATTGTCGGCTTGGATAAAGATGCGGCATTAGAGAAATTCGGTCTTCCTACTTCGGTAACCGAAGATCTTTGGTATTACCCCGGCCCTCCTGAGACCTTTTTTGTTTATTTTCCCTCCGCCTCTCTTTTAGCTATTCATCTTTATCCCCGATTCTGCGAGGGGTCAGTGGACGTTCCCATAGAATTTAAGGCCCTCGGGGATTTTTCCGACTTTCAAATAAAAGATATTACATCTGAAGTTGAGTTGCTACTTAGTGAACCGAAAGATTTTATTTTAAAAAAACCAGCGATTCTAATTCCCAAGAGAGAAGGTAGGTATCAAATATTGATGAGATACAAAGATATTTTTAGTAATCCCAGTAATATTATAATAAAAAAATCTAAAAGAGAAGCTGAAAAAGAAAGATTATTAAGTATAAATGTCCTCCCTTTTAAGCCAATTATTCCTTACCAGAGTAAATTAGAATTTATAGCTTTAGGAACGTTTTTTAATTCATCCGAAGGTAAATATTTTATAAGAGATATAAGCTCTGAGGCGCAGTGGTTTATTCGGCAAGGCAAAAATATCATGAGTCTAAAAGATAACCAAATATATTCTTCTTTTCTAGGAAAATTTAAAGTATTTTCTAAATTTAGAGATTTAGAAAGCTTTCCTCAAGAAGCCGAGGTTAAAGATATAAATTTTCTGAACCAGGCATTAAAACACATTACTCTTCTACCAGAGTTTATTCTAGTTCCTTTAGAAAAAAAAATAAATCTCAGAGCTTTTGGTACATATTATCATAATAAAGTGGAAGATATAACCCATAAAGTAAGATGGAAGATCAGCGATAAAGATATAGTCCTACCGCTAGAAAATGGAGAGTTTTTGTCAAAATCCTTGGGGATTACCGAAGTAATTGCGAAGTTAGATGATTTAGAGAGCTTGCCTGTAAAGATAATTGTTATAGGCAAAAAGGATTTATCATTGACTCCGGTAGATTATAAAAAAACAGAAGAAAGAAAAATTTCTTCTGATGATTTAATCGGAGATATTACAAAGGATGCAAAAAGGCTAAGTAAGAGTTTTGAAGAAAGGAGACTGAGCCTGATAAAGATAATTCCTGATTATTTAAGAATTCCTTTAGGTGACAATAGACAACTTGCTGCTTTAGGTGTATATACCAATAATACCGAAGAAGACCTGACGCTCCTTGGAGAATGGATAAGTTCAGATAATAGAATCGCTACTGTATCCAAAGGGAAAGTTTCTACCCTTTCTCTTGGTGAAATTAAGATTCATGCCAAATTCCAAGGAGTCAAGAGCATTCCCGCTTCAGTAATAGTAGAAGGGCCTAAATTGATTTCTATAATTATCTCTCCACAAAATTCACAGATATCAATGAAGGATAAATTAAACCTGAAAGCCGAAGGTTATTTTTCTGATTCGTCACGCAAAGATATTATCTCTTTAGTTACCTGGGAAATTACTAACTCGCGTATTATTAAAATAGAGAAAGGAGTGGTTCGACCGTTAAGAATTGGAGAAACACAGGTGTATGCTGGATATTCGGGCATAAAATCCCTTCCTGCCAGCATTAAGGTTATTTTCACAATACAATGGTTGCTGGAGATGATATTTATCATAATTTCTTTTTTAATTTTAAGTATAATTATTTTATTTTCTGTCCTCTATTTTATAACAAAGCACGAAAAGAATAAATTGCTCTCTCTCTATAAAAATCCTCGAGACTTCATAATTAGTCTATATGATAATTTGAAGGGAATCTTGATTATTTTTGGAATAAGATATAAAGAGGTTATGGCTCCCCTCACTTTCGCTGAATTGATTGAGAAAAGGTATTCCATAAAAGATAATTTATTTTTAAGATTTACTGAAAAATTTGAAGAAGCCAAGTATAGCAAGCATATCTTGCAGTTTGAATATGCCTATTCAGTATTAAATGATTATAATGGTTTTTTGAAGGTATTATTTAGTAACCATAATAAATTTTTCTTGCTCTTAAGATATTGTTTAACCCTGTTACACAGAAGGCCCCTTTCTATAATAAGCAAGAGTTTACAGCTTGCTAAGTCCGACTGAAATGTTATAATAAAAGATAAACAGGATGGCGATATGCTAATTTATTATACTCTAATAGTCTTAAGTGCATTTCTGTTAGGCATATTTTTTATAAACATACTTAAAAAATTTAGTCTAAGCCGTAACCTGTTAATTCTTAAGGGGATACCACTTGGCGGTGGAATGGGTATGGGTTTGTCTTTTATTCCTGTTTCATTATCGAGCCTCTTTCTTTATCAACTCCTATCAAAAGATATGGTGGCTATCATTGTCTCCTCAAGCATAATGCTAGTCTTCGGACTAATTGATGACTGGGAGGAATTATCTATTTGGGCTAAATTGTTAGTTCAAATTGTTGCTACAACCGTGTTGATCTTTTTTGGTGTAAAAACAAAAATTGTCTTTTTTGGTACGCTTCTCAATTTAGCTATAACCTATATTTGGGTTTTGGCTATCACCAATGCATTCAACCACTTAGACATAATGGATGGATTAGCTGCGGGTACAGCAATTATTGTAAGTTTCGCCTTCTTTATAATTTCCCTTTTAAACGAAGATATAAAAAGTGCAATCTTATCCTTAACCTTAACTGGTGCGGCTATTGGGTTTTTTATCTATAATCTGCCTCCGGCAAAGATTTATATGGGAAATGCAGGTAGCCATTTCTTAGGTTTTATCTTGGCCGCAATTGCTTTAATAATAAGTTATGCACCTTTAGAAAGAAAGATTGCTCTTCTTAGCCCATTGTTTATCCTGGGCCTCCCTATATTTGATACCACATTTCTTATTCTAGCTCGTATAATTAAAAAGAATTTACCTTTTAAGAAGAGCAATGATCATCTTGCTCTGAGATTCTTGGCTTTAGGTTATTCCAAGACAAGGACATTGTTTACCATGCTTATCTTGTGCCTATTTTTTTGTCTGTGTGGTATAGCGGTCAGTCAGGTTTCTAATCTTTGGGGTATGCTGGGTACTGTTGTCTTTGCAATTTTGGTGAGTTTAGTTATCAGCATTAAAATGAGCAAGGTAGTGGTTAATGGCTAAAAAAAGGATTATTATTTTAGGGGCCGGTCTTGCTGGATTAAGTGCAGCTTGGCATCTACAGAGAAGAGGCATTGATTGTCAGATTTTCGAAAAGGAACCCGAAGTAGGAGGCTTATGCCGTTCCAAAAATATCAATGGCTTTACCTTTGATAAATCCGGTCACTTATTACATTTTAAACATCGCTATACATTTAATCTGATTAATAATTTGCTAAGAGATAATTTGGTTAAGTATCAAAGGAGCGCTTGGATTTATTCTCATCAAAAATACATTCGCTATCCTTTCCAAGCCAATCTTTATGGTTTACCTTTAGCGGTTATTCAGGAATGCCTTTTAGGATTTATTCAGGCCGCTAAAAAAGATCAACATAAAAACAAAAAAAATCTCAATTTTCTGGATTGGATAAATCAAACTTTTGGCAAAGGAATAGCCAGGCACTTTATGATCCCCTATAATCATAAGTTTTGGACAATTACTCCCCAAGAATTAACCTGTGCGTGGCTAGATGGTTTTATTCCTGTGCCTTCCCTAAAGCAGCTAATTGGAGGAACAATAAAAGAAAGCAAACAGAGATTTGGCTATAATACAACTTTTTGGTATCCTAAAAGAGGGGGTATAAATCAGCTTTCTTTAGCTTTAGCTGCTCAGATTAAACATATCTATACCCATTGTCCTATAACAGAAATAGATCTGGCTAAAAGAGAAATAAAAATAGACTCAAGGATCAAAGAAAAATTTGATTATTTGATTTCCAACATTCCTTTGCCAGAAATTCCACATCTAATTAAAGACATGCCTAAAGAAATTAGTTCTTTGTTTCTTAGATTAAGATGGAATTCTATTTTTAACCTTAATCTAGGTATAGATAGAAAAGATTCTTCAGGAAGACATTGGGTATATTTTCCCCAGGAAGAAATCTGTTTCTTTAGAACAGGCTTTCCCCATAACTTCTCTTCTAGCCTTGTTCCCTCGGATAAAAGTTCTTTATATGTCGAGGTATCTTATTCTAAGGATAAACCAATAGATAAAGGTAGTATTGTCTTACAAATAAAGAAGGATTTAAAAAAGGTAGACATACTTACTCAAGATGACAGGATCTGCTCCCAAGATATAAATGATATAAAATACGGCTATCCTATATATGACCAAAATTATCAACAAGCGAGAGAAGAAATTGTAAAATATCTTGGGCAAAATAATATTATCCCCTGTGGTCGTTATGGCTCCTGGCGTTATATGTCCATGGAAGATATAATCTTAGAAGGAAAGATAATAACGGATAAATTATTAGGTAAAAAATGAATTTAATTGATAAATTTAAAAAGATAATAGCACAAAGACAAATTGTTAAAAGCATGGTAGTAAAGAACTTGAAGGATAAATATGTCGGCTCTAGCTTGGGAATTTCGTGGGCAATTATAAACCCTGTATTAATTATGTTTGCGGTGACTTTTGTTTTCACCCAGATAATGAAAACAGAAATAAAACATTTTCCTCTCTTAGTCTTAAGCGCTCTCCTGCCTTGGTTTTTCTTTATTAATTCGATATGTGAGTCTGCTACCTCGATGAAACAAAATGTTAATATGCTAAGTCAATTTATTATACCCCGAGAAATAATACCCTTATCTATTACGTTGGCTAATTTTGTAAACTTTTTATTTGGTTTTATAGTTATGCTGCCGATTTTTTTCGTTTTTAATACAGGAATTATAAAATATTTATTTTTGCTTCCGTTAATAATGTTCTTACATTTTACCTTTACTTTGGGTGTTTCTATATTATTTAGCATAATTAGTGTCTATTTTAAAGATTTGCCCCATTTATTAAATATTGGGGTGATGTTTTTGTTTTGGATGACCCCCATCTTTTATCCTCTAGAAATAATCCCTCAAAGTTATCGTTGGATTATTATCGCCAATCCCGCGGCATGTTACGTCCTTATTTATAGGGCCCTGCTTTATCAGGCTTCCGGCGGCGGGGTTTATATGTGGCTGCTTTCTGTGGCATTTGCCTTAATCAGCATAATAACCGGATATACTTTATTCGTTAAGAAAGAAGCGGGCATATTAAAATATATTTAGAATATGAATGCAATATCCCTAAAAGATGTTTGTTTAAAATACAGGATAGAATTCAGAGAAAACGGTAGAGTTATCCCGGAAGACTTCTGGGCACTTAAGGAAGTAAACATAGATGTCGATAAGGGAGAAGCCATCTGTATTATGGGAGAAAATGGAGCAGGTAAAACCACCCTGCTTAAGATCCTGGCAGGGATGTTAAAACCGGACAGAGGCGTTGTCCAGGTGAACGGTACGGTTTCTGCCCTTATGGAGATAGGCGCAGGTTTTCAGAAGGATTTAACAGGCAGAGATAACATATATCTTATTTCTTCATTTTTCGGCCTTACTAAAGACCAGATAGACGCCCGCTATAACGATATAGTGAAATTTGCGGCGATAGGTAGGTTTATAAATGCGCCGGTAAAGAATTATTCTCAAGGTATGTATATGCGCCTGGCTTTTGCTATAGCCATACATGTGGACCCAGACATATTACTGGTGGACGATTTGTTTGTAGTGGGAGACCTTTATGCGCAACATAAATGCATCAACAAGATGTTTGAGCTTAAAGAAAAAGGCAAAACCATTGTTTTTGTTACTCATGATTTAGAGATGGCAAAGCGTTTTTGCCAAAGATGCATCCTTCTTAAAGACGGCAAGATGATCAAGGATGGCATGCTTAAGGAGGTCGTCTCTTATTATCTTAAGACCGTGGGAGATAAAAAGGGAGTGGGAATCTTGCAGGGTGAGCACTTAGGACTGGTTTTTAATAATGGCAGGCTTATATTGAACTGGGACGAGGATAGTATTACCAAGGAATGGGGAGGTCATACCTCTGTACTTAGCAATAGTAACTGGTATCCTTCTTTACAGGCAGACTGGGAACTCAAAGAATCCACTAGAGATAGGATCGTTTTAGAAGGAAAATATTGGGATCTACCCATATCGCAATTATGGGATATAAAGTTAGATGGTATAAAAAATGAAATGGATTTAAAGATAGAAATGGATATCCAGGAAGGTTGTAATTTTCAAGAATGTAAACTCTGTTTTATGTTCAGGGAAGATTATAAATACTGGTTCAATCCATTCAAGAAAGAGTTGTTTAAAGTAGATGACCTCAGTAAAGAATTCTCATGGAAGTGCGTTAATAGTGAATTTCCTACGGTTAATTTTATAGGTCTAAGTGCTCAGGATAAATCTGAGGTATTATTACCTTCGGTAATTTTAGAGGATGAATTATATCTGGCTGGTAAATTATTGGAGATTCAGAATACCGATAAGATATTTAAGGCAAGGGTATTACAATCAAAAATTAATTGTAATGATGCAAATTCGCAGACCGGAAAGCATCTTCTCTTCCACTCCAAAGTCAAAGTGATTAAAGACTTATCTATGGAAGACAGTTTCAGGCAAAATGCCCCTAAAACTATGATACCTAAAGTAATCGGCGATAAAGACAATCTATCTTTAGCTATTGATGATAATAATAAGATAAGTTTGTATTGGAAAGATAAAAAAATAACATCTTCCAAAGGCTTTAAAACAAAATTCTATTACGATGGCAGAGTTTATGATAGTTCTGAATCAATTTGGAAGATACACAAGGCATCCGACAGGTGTGCGGAGATTATTATCCAATGGATAGACTCTCCAGTAACACAGAGTTGGGATATTGAGTTATTACCAGAAGGAGTATTGTTATGGAAGGTTTATATGGAAGTTTTGGAAAAGGTGGTTATTAGAAACAGTGAGTTTAACGTTATGCTTGCTTCGGACTACAAAAAATGGTTTGCTAGCGCAGAGGAAGGAGATATTACCGAAGAGATAAATACTGATGATTACAAAAATATTATTATGAGAAATGACCCTTACGCTATTATCGGGTTAAAGGGTATTCTGTCAAATAATCCAGAATTGCCATATGTATTATTATATGATACCTCAAATTGCGCAAAATTTAATTCTTTAGAGAAAAAAATAGATAAGCATACCGGTATTTCAGATGTCTTAGGTTATACAGAGATGGTGACTAACTTGTATCTTCTTAATATAAATTCTAAAGAATCAATGGAGTTTTCGAAAGGTCAGTATCTTATTTGCGATGCTCGCATATTAATAAGTGATGATTTTCAATGGAGGCAATACATAGAAGATATAAAAAGAGGCAAAAGTCAAATGTCACCTTTACCCAGAAAGAGATCCTTTTCTGCTAATGAGGTAGCAATAGAAAATAGGCAATATAAATTTAGTTTTATAAAAGGAAGAGGAAGATTATTTTTTAAAGATACAGAGATTACCAGTGGTTTTGGTATTTATACTTCTCTTTATTCGAGAGAATTCAATAAAAATGGTCAATGGTACGCTTCTTTAGATGCCCTATGGGAAATACTCAACTTAAAAAGAAACCGATTGTTAGTTAAAGGTATCTGGCCTTATCTTCCCATAATCCAGCTTTGGGAGATTAAATCAACCGATCATGGGTTCATATGGAAGATCGATATGGAGGTATTTGCATCAACGATTATAGAGAGACAACAGGTCAATCTTATGGTATCCGATGATTATTGCCAATGGAGCGCATCCAGCCGACAGTCAGGAATTTTCCCAGAAGAGTTCGCATTATTGCAGTGGGATAAGCTTTATAGAGAAAAAGGGGCTGACAGATTATATATCAACCCCAAGAACAATAACATCATTTTACCCAGTCTAAGATTTTCCTGTCTATGGGAAGTAAACGATTTTGAAGCCGTAGTTGAAAATTCAAATCTTACATATACGAGCAGAATCTTAGAATTTGAGAGAATTATTGCTAAAGGCAATGAAGCGATTAACGCCGGTGTCTATAAACATTTCTATGGTAAGGTAGAGTTATTATAAAAGAATATTTAATTTGTCTTGTAATACTTAATAATGGGGGTGATATAGAATGGAAGAAACTTTATGGCAGAAATGGTGTAAACATTATAGAGCAGGGGGTTTCTTCTATGCAGTCTATCGGGGGATTAAATACTTAGTTTGGCGGATGAAGAAACCTAAGCTCGAGAGGCGAGCAAGAGAAAAATAAGAAGGCCATGACAAAACAAGAAGCTATTGAGCTAAAGACGGGAAGATTAAAAGTTTCAATTGAACCATCTAATTCGAGTATCAATCTATATTGGGATGGCGTGAAACTTACCAAGGAGCATGGCCTTATAAGCATCATTGGTTCCGATGATATTAGAAGATATTATTCTGACAAAGCCTCATGGTGTATAAAAGGAATTGCGGCTAATGAGGTATGGATTTTATTAAAGTGGCAGGATTTACCCGTAGAGCAACATTGGCGGATAGCTCTTAAAGATGAAAATACAATTGATTGGAAAGTCTCTTTAATTTTAACAAGAAATATTGCCATTCGTGAGCAAGAAGCAGGATTAGTGCTTTCTTCTGATTATACACGATGGGTGACCTCCTGCGAGGAGGGAGTTTTTCCAAGAATATCCCCACAACAGAAAGAATGGCAAGATTTGCAACTTGTGAATGTTTTTGCTTCTTCGATTGGCGTAAGAAGTTGCATTAAGGATGACTCATATAGGCCGGCAGTTATATTTGACTTTAGAGAAACAAATGAATACACTGAATCTAAAATAAGAAATAGTCATATCTTTGTTAACGCCAGAGGTTTATTTTCACTCATTAAACTCGATGGATATTCTACATGGCCTATAAACAAGGAGCATAATATCTTCGTAGGTAAGGTAAAATTGATTGACAACGAGATAGCATTAACTAAACATATCGAATCTTGCAAAGACGAAGATAAAAAGAGGCAGAAAGAATTTCGCATAAGTAATCAAACTGATATAAAGAGCTATAAAGATTTATTAACTTATTTAATTTTAAGATTTAGAAATCACTACTATAACAGAGGTATTTTATATGCCATATACCGCGGTGCTAAATATGTTACATATTGTGTTGGTTCGGGTAGATTGCTATACATTTGGCTGGATATCGGAAGATTTAAAAGAGGACTAAAGTATAAAGATGCCGACTTTAATTTAGAAAGATTAGAATTAGGGAAACTTGAGTTATTGATTAATACTTTTAGGTCAACTCTGAATATATATTGGTCAGGAGCGCAACTTACTAGAGAGCCGGGACTTATAACCGTTATGGGTGGCAGGTCTTTTATATTTGGAAGACATTACTCTAATCAAGCATTTTGGAAGGTACAAAAATTCGGTCCCAATCAGGCAATTATTAGTTTAAATTATGTAGGTTTACCCGTCAAACAGGAGTGGTTGATAACGTTAGAGGATGAAAGAACTATAAAGTGGGATATTTGGATATCACCCAAGAGAAAAGTAATTATTGCTGAAGAAGAAACAGGGATAACGCTATCTTCAGATTATACCCATTGGATAAATTCGTATGAAGAGGGAGAGTTCTTACGCATAACTCCGGATGAGAAAGAATGGCGAGAGATGAAGTTTTGGAATCTATCTTCTAAATCTATAGGCGTAAAAGGCTGTATGCAAAACGATGAATTTAAACCCGCCCTTATATTAGATTTTGAAGAAACTAAAAAAGATACAAGGCCGGTTATAAGGAATAGCGATTACAAGACTAATTTACGTGTTTTATTAGTTCAGACGAATACGCATAAACCATTACATGTGTATAAAGCTGGCATACGGCATAATATTTTTTCTGGCAAGATCAAAATAATCGATGATGAGAAATTAGTAGAGCAGCACATTATTAATTGTAAAAAAAGTTTATATCGCCAGAGACTCCCCTTTATAGAAGAAAAAATGACCAAGAAATATCTATCAAATATTCTTAAGCCAGTTGAGGTTGCCTTGGTAAATCTTCCTTGGAAAAGAGATGATAAATGGGGGGTAAGGGCGGGTTCAAGATGGCCACATATAAAAAATAAAGAAGAGGAAACCTATCTTCCGTTTCCTTTCTTTTTGGCATATGCTGCATCTGTTCTCCTAGAGCAGGGTGTAAGTGTAAGGATAATAGATGCAATAGCCGAGAACATGGATTACGCCAATTTTATAAAACTGATTGACGAAATTGAGCCGAGACTAATAATAGCAGAGGTCTCTACGCCATCGTTAGAAAATGATTTGGATATATTGAAGAAGATAAATAGAGAAAATACTAAAATAGCGGTTTGTGGTTTGGATTTTAATATCAGGCAGCCAGATTTTTTGAGAAAGAATAATTTTATAGATTTTGTAATGGTAGGTGAATATGAATATACCGCTCTTGATTTATTTCGGCATATTAATAATGGTGACAAGTTAAAGGAGGTACTCGGTATTATTTATAAAGATAATGGCAATATCAAAGTTAATTCTACAAGGCCCCTTATTGAAGATTTGGATAAGTTGCCGTGGCCATTACGAGAGCAGCTACCTATGGAACAATATATGGATGCGCCTGGCAATATCGAGACCCCTAGTGTACAAATGTTAGCTAGCCGCGGTTGTCCCTTTCAATGTATTTTTTGTGCCTGGCCCCAGCTTATGTATAACAGCAATCGTTATCGTATGCGTAAGCCAGAGGCGATAGTAGATGAATTGGAATATCTGATAAAGGAAAGGAAATTCAAATCCGTTTATTTTGATGACGATACATTTAACATAAATAAAAAGAATGTCTTGGAAATATGTAGGGAAATAAAGCAAAGAAGGCTTGAAATACCCTGGGCGATTATGGCACGGGCAGATACAATGGATGAAGAGATACTTGTAAAGATGAAAGAAGCGGGTCTCTACGCGGTGAAATATGGAGTTGAATCTGCAGATCAGAAACTCCTTGACAATGCAGGTAAAAATATGAACTTAAAACAGGCTGAACGCATGATAATCTTCACCAAATCATTAGGCATAAAAACGCATCTTACCTTTACATTCGGCCTACCCGGAGAGACACAAGATACTATCAAAAGAACTATTGACTATGCATTAGAATTGAATCCAGCTACTTTGCAATTTTCGATAATGACTCCTTATCCTGGTACAGAATACTATAATCAACTTGATGCCAAGGGGCATATAGTTTCAAAAGATTGGTCTGATTACGATGGCGCTTCAAAAAGTGTTATTCGCACAGAATACCTTTCTCCTTCGGATCTGGAAAAAGCCAAAGATGAGGCAATGAAAAGATGGAAAAAATATAGAAGGGCAAGGCGGTCTTTTATAGCTATGCCGTTTGATAAGGAACTCAAGGCAGCCTTTAAGAACAATCTAAAAAGTAGAGGGTTATTATCCACTCTTGTTAAAACAACAAAGTTTATACTTAATATCTGATAATGAACAGAGTCAAAGAAGTTATAAATAAATATTCGAATGTAAAGAGGTTAATAAGAAATATCCTGGATATAATAGGCATATTTGATGGTGAGTATGCGCATAAAGGCCCCGATTGTGTTCAGATAGACTTGACAAATAATTGTAACAACAATTGTATTGCTTGCTGGTGTAATTCACCGCTTCTTGGTGACAAAGCAATTGCTCCCTTTGTTAAGAGGCAAACGCTCGATTATGATGTGGTTATCAAGTTAATAAATAAATTTTCTACCATGGGAATTAGAGAACTATTCTTTAGTGGGGGCGGCGAGCCTCTTATGCATCCTCAGGCCTTAGAGATATTATCTTACGCTAAATCAAAGAGGTTTATCTGTCATTTGAATACTAATTTTACTTTAATGGATGCAGATATATTAAATAGATTAAAAGAGATTAAGCTTGATCATTTAGTGGTGAGTTTATGGGCAGCAACTCCCCAAACCTATTGTCTTACACATCCGAACAAAAGTGAAGAAACCTTTTTGAGGATAAAAAGACTACTTAAATTTCTTAATGAAACAAAGCATTCTTTCCCCCAAGTCAGATTATATAATGTAATTTACAATATGAATTACCAAGAGTTTATCCAGATGGTGGATTTTTCTTTAGAAACATTTTGTGATTGCGTGGAATTTGCTGTGGTTGATACCATACCCGAACGCACAGATAAATTATTATTAAATAGAATTCAGGCCTTAGAACTTCTCCAGATGTGCAAAGAAGTCAAAAATAACAAAAGATATTATCGCAAGGACGGTAGATTTATAATTTTCAATTTTGAGCAGTTCTTAAGACGCATTGCCAGCGAATATAGCAGTGATTCTGAATATGACCGGGGATTTTTGGATAGCATGCCTTGTTATGTGGGCTGGCTTTTTGTTAGGGTTTTAGCGGATGGTAACATTAATTCCTGCCTTAAATCTCATAGAATACCCATTGGCAATATATACGAGCAGGACTTTGGTATTATATGGAACGGTAAAAAACAACGTGAATTCAGGAAGCAAACCTTGAGACCTAAAAGAGATTCTGGTTTATTTTCTATGATTGGAAACGATCCCCAGAAGAAAATTGGCTGTTACAAGAGTTGCGATGACTTGGGAAGGAATATATTTATGCATGAAAAAATTCTGAAACTCACTCCATTGCAAAAAAGTTTATTAAAGAGCGCAGCAAATATAAAACGCTTTAAGAGAAATTTGTTTAATAATGGAAGATAAACTCAAGAACATTTGCCTTATTGATAATAATGTTTGTAAAATAAAACCCGCCTTTTGTTGTTTCGGTGTTGTTGATGAATGTTTCTTACGTTGCAAGATGTGCCAAAAATGGAAACCCGACCCTAATATACAAGACAGAGAAAGGCCTTCAATTTTTTATTGGAAGAATGCCATAGAATCTTTGCGAGGTATAGTCGATAAAAGTTTCCTTATAAATTTTGGCGGAGGAGAACCGCTTCTTATGGAAGGGCTCTTGGAACTGGTGAGATTTGCTGCTGATATCGGTTTTAGAACCAATATTGCCACAAACGCATACCTCATTGACGAAGATATGGCTAAAAGGATAGCAGATTCAGGTTTGTCTAGCGTCAATATATCTCTGGATAGTATGAATGAAACTGCGCATGATTATTTAAGGGGCAGGAAAGGCGTCTATAAAAAAGCTATGAATGCCATTGATTATCTTGATAAATATTCTTCCAAGGATTTTGAGATAATCATATGTTGTGCAATTTATGATATAAACATGGAAGAGGTTATAGAAGTAGCAGAATGGGTAAATCAACACTCACGTATTAAATGGATATATTTTATGGCGGCAATGCAGCCTAATAACACAACGCCAAGCCCTAACTGGCATAAAGAAGATTTCGGTTACCTCTGGCCCCAAGATGCAGAAAAGATAACTTCTGTAATAGACCATTTAATAGATATGAAAAAGAGAGGGTATAAGATAAACAATCAAATCTGTCAATTAGAGGCTTTTAATAAGTATTTTAATTATCCTGACAGGTTTGTTAAGAATACTGCCTGTAATTTAGACCGCGCAGTGCATATAAGTTCAGTAGGTAACATATACATTTGTTATGACTGGGAATGCCTCGGCAATATTATGAGAGACGATTTAGCTTGTGTTTGGTATTCCAAAGAGGCGGACAAAGTAAGAGAAAATATAAGAAATTGTAAAAAGAATTGTCATCATCTTATCAATTGCTTCTTTGAGGGAGATTACCCTTTTGAGATCGTTTAGTAGCATTATATTATGAAATCAAAAATTATATTGTTAACATCTTCGATTTTTATATCCCTGTTTCTCATGGAAACATTAATCAGGGTTTTTAAGCCAGTACATTATTCCTTGTTTTTTGACTATTCGAACAAAGAATGGCAACAAGATAGCGCAAATCTCTCAACCCTAATAGAGCCATCCAATACTATGGGTTACAAATTAATACCGCATAGGGGCAGAGGATACTTTAAAGTAAATAGTTTAGGCATTATGGATAGAGAACGCAGCATAGAGAAAGAAGGAGGCATATTTAGAATAGTGGCACTGGGTGATTCCATTACTTATGGCGGGATGCCAACGTATGTACAGTTTCTTGAAGATATACTGAATAAGAATACCGTAGGACATAAATTTGAGGTATGGAATTGCGGTGTTCCTGCCTATAACACAGCGCAAGAGTTTAACTTTTTGAACTATAAATGCTTAAGTTTTAAACCCGATTTAGTTATATTACAATTCTGTCTCAATGACTTTGAAACAACGCCTATTGTTATAAAAGAAGGTAAGGATACGGTAATATATTGGCCCAAAAGGCAAGTAGCAAAATTTATAAATCCCACCTTCTTTAAATATTCGCATTTGTATCGCCGTATTATCTTTAGTTTATTATTTAATAGACCTACTAAAGCCCAAGAGAAATATAATATCGTATTATCTTCGTTAGAACAAATGAAAAATCTACTATTTCCTAAGGATATAAAATTATTTGTTATAGTTTTTCCCTATCTTAAAAACTATAAATCATATGACTCATATGAAAGGTGGCAATATGATTCGATATTGAACATCCTTAATAAATTAAATATAGATTTCTTAGATTTAACAAATACATTTCATAAATCAAATAGCGATGTGGAAGAATTAAGTATGGGTGACGGTCTCCATCCTAATTCAAAAGGGCATAAATTAGTTGCAGAGGTAATTTTTAAAAACTTATCTGACCGATTATTGCTTTCTAAACTTAGATAAAATAGGTAGAGTAGTAATAAATTGGAAATTGGCATATATAACTATCGATAATATAAGAGAGGAACAATTAATTTGCGGAAGCTATTAATAAAACTAATTGATAAATTAGAACAATTACCCGGGAAAGATACTAAGCCGAACTTTTGCTGTTTTGGCATAACCGATGATTGTATATTAAAGTGCCAGATGTGCTATAAGTGGAAAGAAGATATATTGGTAAAATCTGACAACGGTATGCCTTCCGTTGCCCAATGGAAAGATGCAATAGCTTCTCTTAGAAGAATAACAGATAAAGGATTTTTGATAAATTTTGGAGGAGGAGAACCGCTTCTCATGGAAGGGCTCTTGGAACTGGTGAGATTTGCTGCTGATATCGGTTTTAGAACCAATATTGCCACAAATGCATACCTCATTGACGAAGATATGGCTAAGAGGATAGCGGATTCGGGTTTGTCCACTATCAATATATCTCTGGATAGTATTAAAGAATCAACCCACGATTATTTAAGGGGGGTTGATGGAGTATATAATAGAGCAATGCAAACAATAGAATATTTACACAAATATGGCCCTGAGTTAAGGAAAGGCATCTGTTCTGTTATATATGAGATAAATATAGACGATATTATAGACTTAGTTGAGTTTGTAGAAAAGGATAACCGTCTTAAATGGATTTATTTTATGGCAACAATGCAGCCCAATAACACAAAACCTGATTCAGAATGGTATAAGAGAGAGTTTAGCTATCTTTGGCCTAAAGATACAAAGAAAGCTCATTCTGTTATAGATAGATTAATAGAACTTAAAAATAAAGGATACAAGATTGTTAATCATACATCGCAACTTAAGGCATTTAAGTCTTATTTTGCAAATCCCGGGAGATTTGTAAAAATAGCGCAGTGTAATTTATCTCGCGCTATACACATAAGTTCAGTGGGGGATGTGTTTATATGTTTTCAATGGGAAAAACTCGGCAACATAAAGTCAGACAGGCTAGAAGACATCTGGTATTCTCCTGCGGCCGAGGCTATTCGTCGGGATGTATTGGCATGTAAGAGGAATTGCCATTTTTTGATTAACTGTTTTTTTGAAGGAGATTTTCCATTTTCTTTTTGATAGAATCTAAAAATGCATATGATAGAAACGAAGGCTATTAAACCCGGATTTTGCTGTTTTGGTATTACCGATAAATGCATGTTAAGATGTAAGATGTGTTATAAATGGAAGGACGACATATATGTAAAAAATTCCCAAAAATCTCCATCTATAGACCAATGGAATCAGTGCGTTTCTGATTTATCCCAGATGGTAGAATTTCCTTTTGAGCTAGATATAGGAGGAGGAGAAGCCCTTATGTTCGAGGGAGTCTTGGATGTTGTGCGTTTTAGCGTCAATAAAGGATTCAATACTTCAATCGCTTCAAATGGATACCTCATTGACGAAGACATGGCTAAGAGGATAGCAGATTCTGGATTGAAAGCAATAAGCATATCTATGGACAGCGTGGAAGAGGAAGTACATGATTTTTTGCGTGGTATCAAGGGAGTTTATAGAAGAGTAATGGATGCCATAGGTTATTTACATAAACACTGCAAAGGCATCTACATTAACTTATGTTGCGTGTTCTACGAGATAAACCAAGATACAATTTTAGATTTGGTTAAATGGGCTAATCAAGACGAAAGGATCGGAACGATAAATTTTATGGCTGCAATGCAGCCGAATAATACCTTTCCCGAAGGGGATTGGTGGCAAGGACAATACGGATTTATATGGCCTAAGGATGCTGAAAAGACCGCGGGTATAATCCAGGAAATAATTAATTTGAAAAGAAATGGCTATAAGATAGGTAACCCCATAAGCCAACTTATGGCTTTTCAGGCCTACTATAAAGACCCCAATAAATTTGTAAAGAGAAAGCAGTGTAATCTGGATAGATGCGTTTTGGTAAGTTCAGTAGGGGATATATACCTGTGCTATGATTTCGAAAAAATCGGCAATATAAAGAACGATAGGTTAATTGATGTCTGGTATTCTGAAAAAGCCGATAAGGTAAGGCAGGATATCGCCACCTGTACAAAGAATTGCCATCACCTGTTAAATTGTTTTGATGAATTTGCAGAAGATTTCCCCCCAGAGAAGGAGCTGGCGGTAAAGAGGGGTTGATGAGTAACCAAATGACAGCTAAATTCCGGCAATGCGATATAGCCTTGCCTAACCAGTGTATCTTAAAATGCAAGATGTGTAACTTTTGGCAGAATGACCTTGCGTATGAAGACCCTGGATGGCTTGGGGTTGAGGAATACAAAAGAATACTTTCTGAAATCAGGGATTTTGTCGATGACCCCTTCTGTGTTAGTTTTGGCGGAGGAGAACCGCTTTTAAATGATAAGCTACTGGAAGCCGCCAAGATTTGCAGGGATTTGAATTTTGTTACTTCTTTTCCCACGAATGCCTACCTCATTGATCAGGCTATGGCTGAAAAGATTGCCGCGGCAGAGATTTCTTCTATCGGGATCTCTCTGGATAGCCTAGACCGCAGGACACACGATTTATTAAGGGGAAAAGATGGCTGTTGGGAGAAGGCGGTTAGCGCGATAAGCCTCTTGAAGAAATACCGCCCCGCTCTTTCAGTCAACATCCTGGCAGTGATTATGGGAGTGAATCTGGGAGGGATTATTGAATTGGCAAGGTGGGTTTATGCGCATCCGGATTTGCATGGGATAGTTTTTCAAGCGATACAAAAGCCGTTTAACACCTCTAGTCCGGATAACTGGTTCGAGCTTGCGGAATATGCCGAATTATGGCCCAGCGACAGGTCGGCTGTAAACGCAGTCATTGATGAATTGATTGCATTACGCAGAAGCCGCGATAGGGGATTTAAGATATGTAATCCCGTCTCCCAGTTAGAAGTGTTCAAGCTGTATTTCAGTAATCCCAAAGGCTTTGTGAAACCCAGACGATGTCATCTCGCAGATAATGTGATACGGCTTGACTCTTTCGGTAATGTCATCGCCTGCGAACAGATGGAGTTTCTGGGTAGCGCTAAAGAGGCTAATATACGCGGAATCCTCTATTCCTCTAAAGCAAGAAAAATAATGTCAAGCATTCACAATTGCGCTAAGAACTGCTATCATCTGGTTAATTGTTTTTATGATGGAGAATCGAAATAACCTATGGAGAAGGCACGAGACATATTGCTTGTTGAGCTACCACCTTGGGATCCTAGAACCGCGCCTTTAGGAATAGCATATTTAGCCACTTTTTTAAGGTCCAGAGGCGTTAATGTTAAGATATTTGACCTTAATATCGAGATGTATAATTCGTTAAACGATGAAAGAAAAAAAGGATGGGGCAACGAGGATTTTCACTGGTGGCAAAGTAGCGGATTACAAGAAAGATACATGTTAATGTTTGACCAATTTGTTGATAGGATTTTATCTTTCGATACAAGGGTTATTGGTTTTTCAGCTACGTTACCTTCCATCCCATTTTTAAATCAGTTGCTTAAATGCTTACAGAAGAAATCTCCCGATAAAATAATAATAGTTGGTGGGCCAGCGACATTCTTCAAGGAAGCAAGAACGAAAGATTTCGATAGAGAACTGATTGATTATTTTGTGATCGGGGACGGAGAAACAGTGCTTTTTAACCTATTAATTAATTTAAATAATAATGGCAAGCTTTCTTTAAGTATACGTACACATTGTAACGTATGGAGAGATAATCTGTTCGAGAGGGGAATCTGTCTTCAGGCGCCCAAGACGATGGATCTGGACAGCATACCTCCTCCAACATTCGAGGAATTCGATTTATCATTATACGCAGAGGGTTCTAAGAAAAGAAATTTTACTTTGCCCATTATATTTAGTAAGGGCTGTACTAGACGCTGTACCTTTTGTAGCGATAGAGTTTTATCTTATCCATTTCGTTGTAGAAAGGCAGAAAATGTTGTAAAAGAAATAAGCGCGCATATTAAACGGTTTAATAATATTTATTCTTTACGATTAAATGATTTATCTTTCAATGCTGATTTGAGGTTCTTAGATGAATTCTGCGACCGTATTATAGCCGAAGATATCCGTATTAAATGGTATGGTCAGGCCCAGGTAAGGCCTGATATGGATGAAAGATTACTTTCGAAAATGAAAATGGCTGGCTGCAGACAGTTCGATCTTGGCTTAGAAAGCCTCTGTGACCATGTTTTATCGATGATGAGAAAAGGATACACCTCTCTTGAGGCTATACGATTTCTAAAAGCTACAAAAGAAACTGGTATAGAAACCAATATTTTACTGATTGTGGGCTATCCCGGAGAAACAGAAGAAGATTTTAAGATTACTCTTGAGGGTATCAGACAAAATGCAAAATATATCGATAGGATTGGTAGTCTGAATATCTGCGGTATGCCCGTGGGTTCGGAATTGAGAAACCATCCCAAGAAACATAACTTTCTATTTCCTCCTCAAAGTGATTGGGTAACTACTGATTACACAAATACATATGAGGTAAGGAAAAGAAGATACAACGAGGCTATAAGGCGTTGTAATGATTTGAATATACCAGTAGAATGCTGCCTGGATCTGGAAATATTTGAAAATATTAAAAGAGGATAAATAGGTTTAACACTTAAATAATTAAGATTATGGACCAAACGGAAAAGGATTTAGTAAAATTACCCACTTATTGTTGTATAGCATTGTTAGAAAGTTGTTTTTTTAGGTGTCGTATGTGTTATAAATGGAAAATCGACATCAACTTAAGAGACCCCCAAGAGCCAACCTTAGGAGAGTGGAAGGATTTTATTTCTTCATTAAGAAAGGTGGTTAAAGGAAAATTTCAAATAAACTTTGCAGGAGGAGAACCACTGGCCAGAAAAGCGACCGTTGAATTAATAAAATATGCATCTGACCAGGGTTTTGATACCATGCTTGCAACAAATGCCTATCTAATAGACGAAGAAATAGCAAAAAAAATCGGGGATGCCGGGTTGACTTTAGTCAACATCTCTTTGGATAGTCTAAAGGAAGAGCGCCATGATTATATCCGCGGCGTTAGAGGAGCATATAGAAAGGCAATGCAGGCAATAGACTTACTTAATAAATACACTGCCAATGTAAGAATAGGTATATGTACGGTTATTTTAAATGAAAATCTTGATGAGCTTGATGAGCTTGTGAGGTGGGTTCAGATAAATGAAAAGTTAGACGGAATGGGATTTCAGGCAATAACTCAACCCTTCAGCACACCTGAAGACCCCTTTTGGTACAGGGACGAAGAGTATAGCCATTTATGGCCTAAAGATATTTCAAAGGTAGACAGAGTTATAGATGAACTTATAGCTATGAAGCAGAACGGTTTTAATAAATTGGGTAATCCTTTATCCCAATTTTATGTATATAAAGCATATTTTCGCAACCCAAACAATTTCATTAAAAAACAAAAATGTCACATTGATACGCAGGCTATTAATATAACCCCCACCGGAGAAATAAGAATATGTTTTTATATGGAGCCAATAGGAAATATAAAATCTGATGATATTGGTGATGTTTGGTTTTCGCAAAAAGCAAAGACATTGAGAGAAAAAATAGCTGATTGCAAAAGAAACTGTCAATCTATGGTAAATTGCAATTTCGATGAATCGCAAGTTTATGTGTGTTAATTTTTCCTGATTGAAAATGATAAGAAATAATATAATTAATGATACTGCATTAAAGCAGATAGGAAAGAAATATTTGGATACTCGGGACTATGATTCAGCGATTACCTGCCTAACAGATTATCTTAATAAAGAGCCCCAGGATACAGATGCCTTAAATTGGCTAGGTCAAATTTTTAGAGATAAAAATGAGTTTGAAAATGCCAAGGCCTATTTTCAGAAGACACTTTTGCTTAATGCAAAGGACGAGACAGCGCTTTATGGCCTGGCAGACGTATTAAAAGAACAAGAAAAATATGATGAGTCGTTACGCCTGACCAACGAAATATTGTCCTTAAATAAAAATAACGGATGGGCGCATCATAACTTAGGTTTTATACTTAGCCGACAGCAGGATTATGAACAAGCAGAAAAAGAATATAGAATGGCATTAAGAATTATGCCAGATAATATTTCTGCTTACAATGGCCTTGCCCAGGTTTTAGCCAGAGAAGGCAAGATAGATGAATGTATTCAGACATGCGAGAAAGCTTTAGAAATTAATGATAACGTTATTGAAATTATTAAAGACATATGTGGTTATTTGATAGAGAAAGGAAGATTCGAAGAAGCTAAAGAATTAATACAAGAATTCCTCTTAAAAGACCCCGCCAACACCATCCTAGGCAAACAACTGGCAGACCTCTACCGCCGCCAGAAGGATTATAATCAGGCGATTAAGCTATACGAGCAGTTAATCAAGGCCGCTCCCCATGACCAGATTATGCTCAAGACCCTGGCTGACCTCTATCATCAACAAAAACTCTTTGCCAGGGCCGCTCTGCTCTATGAGAACCTGCTCGAAAAAGAGCCAGATGATCCCAGCGTGATTAAATCCCTGGCAGATACCTACAACCAACAGGAATTATATGAGAAAGCCGTTTTTTTATATGAAAAACTGAATGATATTATACCCAATGATATTAACCTATTACATTCTCTGGCTGCAACTTATAAAAACTTGCAAAGAAATCAATCGGCTATAGCTAAATATGAACAGTTATTGAAACTCTGTCCTAACAATATAGAGATTTTGACTACGCTGGCTGGATTGTATAAAGAGTCTAAGAAATACGATTATGCAGAAATGACCTGTAAGAATATTCTAAAAATGGATAAGTCTAACAAAGAAGCCCTTGAGTGTTTATCCAGTATATACAATGACCTCAAAGATTACAAGAAAGCCATAGTTATATATAAGAAGATATTAAACATAGAACCCAATAACGTAAAAGTATTAATCTCCATAGGGAACATATGTGCATATCAGAAAGAAGAGGAGATGGCTATTTCTTATTACAGCAAAGCAATCAAAATAGATAGGACTTCTTCCGAAGCCCATTTTGGAATAGGAAGAATATTACTGGATAATAACCAGTTTTCAAAAGCTGAGGCAAGGTTTAAAGAAGCCCTTAGTTATAATCCAGAGGATGTACTTTCCCTCCATGAATTGGGAGATATATATAGGCAATGTAACAAATATGATGAAGCTAAACAGTTCTATGACAGATGTAAACAAATAAACCCCTTCTTTACAGGTTCATATTTTGGTTTAGGCAAAGCTTTTCTTAAGCAACGCAAATTTGATGAAGCTATAAATGAGTTTAATAAAGCCCTAGAAATAGACCCTCATCAGGATGATATAAAGAAAGAATTAGATTGGGCTATCAGGGAGAAAAAAAGGTATGAACTGGCATGTTTGCCGTCTTATGAAAAAAGTCTATTTAAAGAGGAGGCAACAAAAATAACCAAACCGCGTTTTTGTGCGGTGGGTATAGTATATAGATGTAACTTTAGATGTAAGATGTGCAATATATGGCAAAATAAGAATGAGGAAGAGCTTAGTGTACAACAATGGAAAGATTTCTTCTTGGCTTTTAAGAGAATGGCTGATGACCATTGCCAGATAAATTTTGCTGGCGGGGAACCATTTTTAAAAAAAGGATTAACCGAACTAATTAGATTTGTCCGCGATGAAGGCTTTATGGCTACTGTCTGCAGTAATGCCTACTACATAGATGAGGAGATAGCAAAGAAGATAGGCGATTCCGGGCTTAATACCATAGCTCTTTCTTTGGATAGCCTTAATGCAAAGAAGCACGATTTTTTAAGAGGCGTAAAAGGTGCCTATAATAGAGTAATGAATGCCATAGAGCTTTTAAACAAATATGCCCCAAAAACAGAATTAAATCTGCTTACCATAGTACTCCAGGATAATTTGGAGGATATTATACCTCTTGTGGAATGGGTGCAATCGAAAGACAAGATAAATATGATACATTTTCTGGGCCTGATACAACCCCGTGGCAATGAGAAAGAGAAAGAATGGTACCATAAACTGGAGAACAGGACTTTGTGGCCTCAAGATATAGCAAAGCTAAATAGTATTATTGATAAATTAATAGATATGAAGGGTAGGGAAGTTTATAAAATAGGTAATTCAGTTTCACAACTTTTAAAATTTAAGAAATATTATAAAAATCCAGATGAATATATACACAATTATATTAAATGCAATATGGGGTATATATTTTTGAGCGTAAATGAAAAAGGTTATGCAACACTATGTGAAGAGAGAGGCCCCATAGGAAATATACTTGAACAAGATATATCTGATATTTGGTTTTCAGAAAAAGCAGATAAGGTTAGAGAAGAGATAAGAAGCTGTAAGAAAAATTGCCATCAGTTAATAAATTGTTGCTATGAAGAGGAGAATTAATTTATGCAGTTGGAAAACGCGGTTAAAGTCAGAAAATTAGAATTAAATACCGTTTTAAGAAGGCTAAAAGACATTGCAAGCCTCCTTAATGAACCAGGAGAGCTTTATGGTTATTTAGATAGATTAAGGGAAAATTATTCGGAATTAAACGTCCTTATAAATCTTTTTCCATTTGAGCCGGAATTTAAAAATGATGGACTATGTCTTTTTGGCCACTTTGATGAGTTAGAGGAAAGGATATCTGGCAAAAAAGGCAGCTTTGCTGAAGTTGTAAACCAATTTAAGGCGACCATATCGGGCAATGGAAGGGCCGCCTTAAAAATAGGTATTACCAGATACAATTTCTTTTGCCTGGAGGATATAGTAAAGTTTTGCCTTAATCTCAAGGGCATTGAAGAAGATATGCATTTACCTTCATTTAATGTCTTCCCGGTAGGTATGATAATAAAAAATTTTATTGGATACGCTAATGAGATAAAGAAGAAAATAAATGGTTTGGGCATTGAACTGGTTTTGTGTGATGATGAACTTGTTGAAATTCTACAGGTAGTCCAGTTTCACGCTCAGAGAGGCAAGATTTCCGATAAGGAATTAGTGAGGCTATTAGGAGTCATTGCAGAGCATGCATTCATTGGGCCCCAGACTATAGTTTTTGATCCTTATCACAGGTGCAATATAAAATGTAAGCACTGTTTTGTACACAATCCGAAAATACACCATCCTCAGGAGTTCTTAGATAGAAAGTTTGACTATAATATATTTAAGGGCATAATTGATGATGCCACAGAGCTTAAAGTTGATGGTATAATCCTCCAGGGAGACGGAGAGCCGCTCCTCTACGATAAATTCTTTGATATGCTTAGATATGCCAGGAGCAAGGATATAGGAGTTTCGTTCTTCACAAATGGTTCTCTTATCGGTGAAAATAAAGCAAGAGAGATTGTAGATTTGGGAATAAGAGAGATATACTGTAGTTTCCCCGCAGGTATTCCTAAGATTTATGAACTTGTGACCACAAGTGGTAACCAAGAGATATTTCATACGATAGTAAAAAATCTAAAAAGGCTTATGCAGATTAAAAGAGAAAGTAATAAACGCGATCCAAGGTTGACAATGACCCATGTGATACATACGCTTAATCATCATGAACTAATTGATATGGCAAAGACAGATGTAGAGATTGGTGCAGATGCTGCTCGTTTTTACTTAATAAGACTCGACGATAATAATAAACATCTTAAACTTAGTGACAGGGAGCTTGAAGTTATCAAAAGGGATTTACCAATTGCCGCCCGGGTATTTAGGGAAAATAATATTGACTTTGTTGATAATATAAAATTCCAGCTCGAGCATTACGATAATAATACAGGCGCCTGGTCAAAAGATATCTTTTTAAAAGAAGGCTGCACGATTGGATGGTATTTCTGTCTGATACCAGCGCTATACGATGTCAGTATGTGCTGTCATCTAAGAACCGTGGGTTGGCTTAACAGACAGTCATTTAAAGAGTTATGGAATTCCCGAGAATATCGTAGATACAGAATCCAGGCAAAATTCCTAAGAGACAACAAAGATTTCACCTTTCCAAACGGAGTTAAACTTTATGATGAGCATTGCGAGCATTGCGATAATCACCAGACTTTAATAACAAATCTTGAGAATCTACGTAAGTTAGGACTTTATAAATTTGTTAAGCAATGAATAGAAATATAAGAAGTATTTTTTTTGTAGGGATACTTTTATTTGTCGCATTTTCTGCTGATACCTTTCTTTGGTTTCTTAAAAGACTTAAAAAGATAATTATATTTCCCGGCGGATAAGATGAATATACTTATGGTCCATCCTCATGATATATTTTCAAATGCTGAACCCTGGACAGTGCGTATTGTCTATATCGCAAAAGAATTTATAAAAAAGGGCCATAATGTAAAACTCGTATATTTCCCCTTAATATGGAATAAGCAAAAATCTCCAGAATTAGAGAAAGGTATAGTTACTATTCCCCTTTCCAGAAGTTTGGGTCCGCATATATTAATCTTTAACATATTAAGACTATATAGGTTAGCAAAGTGGGCAGATGTAGTCCATTTTCAAAAATGTTTTTATCACGCTGCCATACCGGCTATAACTGCAGCGCTGTTTAGGAAAAAACCTATACATTATGACTGGGATGATTGGGAAGTTAAGATATACGAGGTTTCTACTCAGCCAGGGCTTTTAAGAAATTTTATAAGGATTTTCTTAAATTTTTTAGAGAGCACAATTCCTAAAATCGTTGATACCGTTTCTGTTTCCAGCCTGAGGCTTAAGAGCGAGTGTAAAAAATTGGGCGTAGATAAAAATAGAATCTTCGATGCCCATGTAGGAGCCGATATTACAAGATTCCACCCTGATGTTTCAGGTGAAGCCATCAGAGATAGATACAGCATAGAAAAACCATTGGTTTTATATGTAGGCCAACTTCACGGTGGTCAGTATGCAGAACTTTTCATTGAGGCCACTTCAGTGTTGATAAATCATTATCAGAAGGATTTGTCCTTTATGATAGTGGGTGATGGATATCGAGCTGATGAGTTAAAGAAATTTACCCAAAGATTAAATCTCAATGGAAAAGTTATCTTTGCGGGTGCGGTTTCCCATGATTTGGTCCCTCAATATATAGCAGCCGCTGATGTTTGTGTTGCTTGCTTCCAGGAGAATGAGGTAACGGTATGTAAAAGCCCTCTTAAAATAGTGGAATATTTAGCTTCAGGTAAAGCAATCGTGGCGAGCAATGTAGGAGAAGTACCGAATATGCTCCAAGAAGCGGGATTATTAATTCCGCCCGGAGATGCCTGGGCTTTAGCCGAGGGAATAATTAGGATCCTTGGAGATGATAATCTACGAGCGAATCTTGGAAGATTGGCACGCGAAAGGGCAGAGAAAGAATACAACTGGTCGGTTACAGCTAAAAATCTTTTAGATGCATACAAAAAATACGATCCGCAGATGAGTAAGAGATAAAGAAAGATTGATTAACAGCGAAGCAATAAAAAAGGAGGCGTGGTGTGGATATTAGAAGAGTTGTAAAGGGGGTGTTTGTTACCTTAATTGCAGTTTTGGTATTTAGCAGTCTACTGTATGTTGTTGCCGCTTATTCGCAGCAAGTAGGTCAGATGGCGCAGAGTAGTGGAAAAGGAACGGCTCAAAAAATTAGCATAGAATCGCTGAAGTATCTTGATGAAGGGAAAGCATATTTACAAAATGGTGATTACAATGCTGCGCTCAGAATGTTCGAAAAGGCTTTTGAAGTAGACCCCAATAATCTCTCTGCGTATCTTAGTGCAGCTGATTGCTGCATTCATATTGGAGCCTTTAAAAAAGCTAAGGATTATGCGGAAAAATCTGTAGAATTATCTTCAGATTCTTCTTATGCACGTTTCAGCCTTGCTGTTGCGCAAGATAATTTAGAAGAATATGAGAGCGCAAAAAATAATTATGAAAAAGCACTGTCAGGATGCAGTACTCAGAAATGCAGTGATGATATGCTAAAGGTAGTCGAAAAGCGCCTTAAGGAGTTGAAATAAGTAACTCTGGTTAATTTGTTTTATGTTTAGAGGTGGCAAGATCTATAAAACATCCAGAATCGCTATCTGGTATGGAGCATTTTTTTTTATCACACTGGTAGTTTTATCAAAAAATTATCTGTATGCAGAGGAATACGTTATTTCTCCTCGCAGTCAATTTAGAATTGCCATCTTCAAAGAAGACGGTTTTCCGGCCATTGGCACGCCTCACTTACTCACTCCTGGATGGTTATACAAATTTCTTTCAAGATATTTCTCTGTAGTCTATTTAGATTCCTCAAAACTCAGTGACAGAAAATACTTAAGTTTGAATAATTTTGACTTACTTATTCTTCCCTACGGAGAATCCTTTCCTTATGAAGCTTTTCCTTCTATAAAAGAATATCTTTTTGAAGGAGGAGGCTTATTACATGTTGCGGGGAAACCTTTTTGGGTTGCTTTGCGTAAGATCGAAAATAAATGGCAAAAAGTCAATATAAGTGATCCATATAAAGAATTTTTATCGCCATTGGGCATTAAATATTATGAATCCCCAAATAATGGATATATCGGCCTAAGTGTCACCACTAGTTTGGGAATTGCTGAGATTGCACCTACGCACGGTAATGTATTTCCCTATAGAATCCCTGTTCGCGACTTTGCTCATTTAGAATTTATTGAAGGCAGAAAAAATGAAGATTCTATAGTCCTTATAAAAGGCTGGCAGAACCCCTATATAAAAGACTTAAAAACCACACCTAAAAAGTGGTGTTTTATAGGAGCAAAAGGAGAGAACCATCCTTTGAATCCTGAAAGTGCTCTTGCAAAAGAGACTTTAATTCAGATTATGGAATATTTATCATTCCCCATTATTATATATGAATTAGAGACCGATTTAGCTGCTTATCGCCAAAAAGAAAAAGTAAGAGTTTATCTAAAAGTTATGAATTATAGTAAGAACAAAGAGCAATCCATAGTTGAATTTAGGTTTTTAGATAAAGCAGGGAAAATTATCTATAAAAAAAGAAAACCAATTAAATTAGAAGCTAATCAAGAAATAATTTTAAGCGAAACCTGGCATCGAGAAGAATTCAAAAGCGATTTTTATAAAGTAGCAGCCATTTTAAGAAAAGGAGGGAGAATTTTAGATAAAGAGGAAAATGGATTTGTAGTAATAAATGAAGATGTTATAAAAAGTGGTCCTTCGATACAGATAAAAGGAAACAGATTTATTATTAACGGTAGAAGTGGATACCTTTTCGGGACAAATTATTATGAAAGTAAAATCGGTGAGCTAATGTGGATTAGGCCAAATATATTAAAGATAAGAGAAGATTTTAAATCTATGCGAACTTTAGGCATAAACTTTGTGCGCATTCACTATCATCATTCTAAATGGTTTAGAGACTATTTTTCACAAGTGCTTAAAGAAAAAAACATAGACCCATATTTTCAAGTTGCCGATACTACAGCTTTACCTTCAGAGAGGTCTTTAAGGATATTGGATGCAATAATTCAATTAGCTCAAGAGCAGGGCTTAATTTTTTGTATGGATATTTTCTCCGTGGTTCCTGAAGAGATGGGTAACCCTATTGGTTGGTTGGGGCTCAAGGAAAGAATTGTTGATGAAGATAAAATCGTTATTCAAAAGAAGTTTATTGAACTACTTGCCCGCCGATATAAAGAAGTGCCGGGAATTACCTGGGATTTATGGAATGAACCGCGATTAGAAAAGGATGACTCAGAATTATTAAGAAGATGGGCAAAACAAATGAAAGCTATATTCAGAGAAAATGGAGACAATCATCTCATTACCGTGGGAGATAATGCGAGCCTATCCCTTTTAGATGTGCTGGATTACGCCTCCCTGCATACATATGAACCGGCTGAATTCAGCTACCTCAGGGGTTTGGATAAGCCGTTTATTTTTCAGGAGGTGTGGAATGACGCGGGTTGCAGCCTGAGCGAAGAAATAAGGCAGGCAGAAGAACTGAAAAAGGATTTCAGTGCCTTCTTAAAAACTGAGGCGGCAGGCTTTGTTCCTTGGCAATGGACAAGGCAGGCACGGCTCTGGAATAATGCTTCTGATGCAGAGAGATGGGATGATGAATTGGGACTTTGCGTGCATGATGACGGAACCTTAAAGCCAGCGGGCAAGGTTTACAAATCGTTAATTAGTCTAACAAAAGAATAATATATAGAGATAATTTAAAATAAATTTATGCTATCGATTTCAAAAAGAAAAGATTTTATAATAAAGGCTTTTTATTTTTTCTTAATAATTTTAAATACATATGTAATTATCGGTTTTTTCATAGCGCTCTATATCTGGAATCAATTTAATTTTGTGAATATCAAAGTAATCGAGCCGATAAACTATGTAGCTGATAATATTGACAATATAGAAGCCACTACCCGCAAATTTTAATAGAATGCTATCCTTGGTAATTAAAAATAAGATTGAGGAAATTAAAAAGACAGGCACGGCTTTGGAATAACAATTCCGGGACAGAAAAAAGAACTTATTCATCATTGATAAACCCGATAAGCACAGCTAAAAAATGAAGGTAATCTTTATTACGCGTGAAGGCTACAGGCTGCCCGGGGCAAGGATAAGGTGCTATAACTTTGCCAAAGAACTCGTTAAATACAATATAGATACCGAAGTGCTTTCTTTTTCGGATACTTTAGGGGCAAAGGACGGAGAAGAAGAGTCCAAGATGGGCCTAAAGGACAAATTTAGGTATAACCGGGGTGCATTCAGGAGCCTTAAAATAGACAAAGATGCGGTCCTTTATATACAGAGGTTTAATTACCATTCCTTCGCCCCTCTCTTTGCGCACCTATTTAATAGAAACAGGATAATTCTTGACCTTGACGACTGGGAGATGCGGGAGGACATTAAATATTACCTTAATTTTTATCCTTCCTCAAAGGCGCATTACCTGACAGGAAAGATTGCCGAAAGGAGCGCCTGCTGCATCGCTGCCAGCCGGTTTCTAGAAGGATTTCTATCGGAGTTCAATAAAAAAGTCTATTATATCCCTTCAGGCGTGGATACAGATATCTTTAGGCCATCTTCAAATAGCTTAGGCGAAGATGACGACAGGATAGTTTTTTCCTGGATCGGGACCTTACATAAAAAAGAATACATCGAAAATATAGGGTTGGCGTTATGTTGCTTTCATACGCTTAGAAAACGCCATTCCCACATATATTTTGATATTATAGGGGACGGAATCTACAGAGAAAGCCTAGAACAAGTAATTAAGCAATACAACGACAAGCACATTTTGCTTAAAGGCTGGATTAATCCCGATAAAGTCTCTGACTATTTGGATAATATCCATATAGGGCTTTTCCCGGTAGCTGCGGACACGAAATTCAACCGCGCAAAGAGCCCGACAAAACTTTTCGAATATATGGCGATGGCAAAACCAACTATTTCAAGTTGTATTGGTGAAGCCTCTCATATTATTCAAGATGGAGAGAATGGGTTCTTGGCGAAGACAAAAGAAGAATTTATAAAAAAGATGCAAAGATTAATTGAAAATTCTGATATACGTCTAAGGATAGGGGAGAAAGCCCGACAAACTGTAGAAGAAAATTATTCTCTTAAGGTTTTGGGTAAACGATTATATGGAATAATAAGACAAATCTAATGTGTAAGATTTCTATAGTTATTCTTACTTTTAATAGTGAGAACTTTATCAAATCCTGTTTAGTCTCAATATTTGCTCAAGGTAATTGCGGATTTGAAGTTATTGTTGTAGACAATGGGTCAAAGGATGAGACAGTCAATTTCATAAAAAAAGATTTTCCACAGGTTATCTTAATTGAAAATAAAGAAAATTTTGGTGCTTGCAAGGCCAGGAATCAGGGGATAACAGCTGCTTCTGAAGATTGGGTTCTAACCTTAGACTGCGATATCATCTTGGAGACGGGTTTTCTTTATAACATTAAAAATTTTATAAAAAATTTATCTCCGAAAATAGGAATAATCCAACCCAAGATTTTAAAATCCGATAGAATAACAATCTATTCCACAGGCATATTTCTGTCCTCTTTAAGAAGATTCTACGATATCGGAGAAGGCAAGATCGACAACTGGAAATTCAGTAAATCTAATTATGTTTTTGGCGCCTGTTCCGCTGCCGCCGTTTATAAAAAACAGATGCTCGAAGAGATAAAAGAGGATACCGGATATTTTGATGAAAGATTTTTCTTTTTGGTTGAAGATGTAGATTTGGCCTGGCGGGCACAAAGAATGCGCTGGAAGGCATTATATCATCCGGCGGCCGTAAGTTATCATTTCGGGAATAGTTCTTCTTTAAATAAAGCGTATCGACAATTTCTCTGTTGGCGCAACAGGAACCTTATGTTAAAAAAACATCGGATAAATAGACTGAGATCTGCATTGATTTATGTGCTCTATGATTTACCCCGCCTGGTATTCCTTTTTTTTTCCAATGCCCATGTCCGCAAAGACGTTTTGAAAAAAACAAAGCTTGCATGGTCAATTAAGCGCTCTCTTATATTATTTGCGAAATGATTTTTAATAAGGGCAGGTTTTTCGCGCATTTATTTAAACTCCGATACCTAATGAAAGAAATCGGGAATAAAAACTCAAAAAAATTCGCAGGCATAAAAGGAAGAGTCATGCCTTTCGGATTCCTGTCAGTTATTTTATTATTCCATCTAATAAATAATTATATATGGCTAAAACTAGATAATACTTATCTTTTATTTGATTCCCATAATCACTTTTTATTCAGCCTAAGGGCGCTGGAAGGGATCAAGAACAATATCATTCCCATCTTGCCCTATTCTCGTTGGCATGGGTTATTTACAGGATATCTTACAAGCCCTTTTTACTTGTTTTTTGGTTCAAGCCAAGACGCCGGAGCCATGATTAATAGCACAATCTTTTTAACTATCTTGGTTCTCTCAACATATGGAATTGGCAAGAAGCTGCTTAACGAAAAAGCCGGGATACTGTCGGCATTTATATTGACTATGTATCCATTGATATTCAATCAACTAAGGGTGTATATGTTGGATATTCCTTTGACTGCGATGGTGACTTTAAGCATATTCTTACTTTTACTCACAGAAAATTTCGCGAATAAAAAATATTCTCTATTATTTGCCGTCTCGGCAGGATTGGGTATGCTGACTAAATTTAATTTTCTCGGGTTTATTGCCGGGCCATTGTCAATAGTTTTATATAAAGCCTTTAGTGCCCCCGAGAAAGAAACAAAACTTAGATTCAGGCAAAAGGGAAATATATTGATTATATTTTTCCTTGCTACGGCAATATTATTGCCTTTTTATATGCTTAAATTCCGGGAAATTTTCGCACGTATTTACGCGTGTTCATGGTTCCATGTTTCAAAATATTATCCTGGCCTTTCATTTCCTTCGCTTATGCACGAATGGCTATCGATTGGGTGGAGATTCATCCTCTGGTTCATAAAAGATAGCATTAATAATTCTGTAACTTTTTTGTTTTTTTGCGCCTTTCTTATCGGCTTGCCTGTTTTCTTCATGAAGAAGACCTGCGAGAGAAATATATTATTGCTTTGGGCATTGTTGCCGTTATTCTGTTTAAGTTTTATTTTTCATTATCCCGCCATAGACAGGTATATTATGCCTATTCTACCGCCCATTGCGATTATTTCAGGACTCGGGATAACCAGCATCAGGTATGCCAAGTTGCGTAGAATAATTATTTCATTGTTAATACTGATAGGATGTTTTCAATATTTCGCCATATCCTATAACATGCGTTTGCTTCCTGAAAAGTTAGAGTTACCCCCATCAAAAGGATTTTTTTTATTTAACCGCAAAATCGCAATGAACTATAGGTATAGCTCGCATGGGTTTTCTTATCCTTCGCTAGTTAATTGGCGCAGCGAAGAGATATTAAATGAAATAGTAAAGGATAGGGCTAATCCTAAACACAAAAGAACTGTTTTTTTTATTAGCGCCATTCCTCAAGTTTATGAGCCCATTGTATACTTAAACTTTCTTAAAAAATATCAGTTAGTTATAAATGCTATCTTTTTGCAAGAAGAAGAACTTTATAAAGACAGAGATTCTCCCATATATATGCTACTTAGCGCGGATTACGTAATTATGAAGAAAGAAGAAAAATTTGAAAATACAATTCCTCCATTTGCAAAAGAGCGCATCAAAGAAACGAGAGAGCTGTTTAAACAGAATGTCGCTATGTTTAGCTTGATGCGAGAATTTAAACTGGAAGACGGAAGCACACTTTTAATATTTAAAAGAAAAGAAGAATATGCGAAGATAACAAGATGGCCATTAGAGTTTTACTTTAGATCCGGAGTAACGAAGCTATACTATAATGGCGTTGAAGTAACTAATAATTTAGGATTAGAGACATTATTCAATTATGGCGGTGAAACATACAGCTCCGCACAGGCGATTTGGGGCGCTAAAAGGGTTGGAGATAAAAGAATAATAGCTACCGCAAGATGGAGGGGGTTACCTTTCTCTCAGGAGTGGGAATTCGATATACGTAATAGCAAAAGTATAGGGTGGAAAGTAACAATGGATGCTCCCAAGAAAGTGGATATCAAAGATAGAGTTTCTGCTTTGGCGCTTTCAGAAATGTATAAAGAGTGGTTAATGCCGCCGGGTAAAAGTAAAATTAGCTATGAAAATACCTTTATTTTTAAAAAAATAATTCTGCCACAATCCATTTATGATTATGTAGGTGTATGTGGTTTTAAAAAAATGCATCTGCCCACTATTGTGTTTCAGCCGACTGTTGGACAATTTAAAGTTACTCCAATTATGCAATGGAGGAACAATCTCAGGATTATAAAGTTTATTGCGACAGATACGAAAACCGCCTCTTCCCCCAGAAATAAAAACTTTAGCTTCTTTTCCGGAGATATTATCATTGAAGATGATGAATATTGAAATAATGATGAACCTTCATAATAGTTGTATAAATGAAGATATTAATATGCCATAAATTCCATTTTATTCAAGGCGGAGCCGAAAGATATGTATTCGATCTATGTGGGGGCTTACAGGCCCTGGGGCACGACATTATTCACTTTTCAAGCCAGGATAATCGTAATTTTGAATCTAGATGGTCAGAATATTTTGTAAGAAATGTCGATTACGATAAACTTTTAAAAGAAAGTATAATTCCCGCCATTAAGAATGCATGCAGTCTTGCCTATTCCTTTGAGGCCAAAAGAAAGATAGAGTATTTAATTGATAACTATAAACCTCAAGTGGCGCATATCCATAATATCTACCATCAGATTTCACCTTCCATTTTACATTCGTTCCGAAAGAAAAGAATTCCCGTAGTTATGACCCTGCACGATTATAAACTTATTTGCCCAAGTTATAATTTGTTTTGTAAAGGATTTCTGTGCGATAAATGCAAGGGAGGCAATTACTATTACGCGGTGCTTAATAAATGCTTAAAGGATTCCAGGCTGGCTAGCCTTTTAGGATGTATAGAGATGTATTTCCATAAGTTTTTAGATATATATAAGAATGTGGATTTATTTATCGCGCCCAGCAGATTTATCCAAGATAAAATGGTCGATTTTGGGATTGAGCAGGAGAAGGTTTTATTTACCCCGCATGCTATAAACCTGAATAGGTTTATACAAAATTTTAACCCTGGGAAATATATTCTATATCTTGGCAGGCTTTATCCTGAAAAAGGGGTTAAGACCTTATTAAAAAGTTTAAGATATTTACCGCATATCCCTGCCAAAATATTAGGAGATGGCCCTCAGCGTTTGGAGTTGGAAAGTTTTGCTCAAAGAGAAGGAATACGCAATATTGAGTTTCTGGGATACAGGCCCAAAGAAGAACTTAGGGGATTTATTAGCAATTCGCTCTGTGTGGTAGTGCCATCAGAATGGTATGAGGTCTCCGGTTTAAGTATATATGAAGCCTTTGCTTCAGGAAAATGTGTGATTGGCTCAAGAATCGGAGGTATCCCCGAGCTCATTGATAACAACAATAATGGATTATTATTTGAGCCCGGAAATTATAGAGAGCTCGCAGAGAAGATTGGATATTTGGTAGGCCATCCACAAAAGGTTATAGAATGGGGCAAGAATGCTTTCGAGAAAATAAATAGATTGAATGATACCACGCTCCATTATCATAGAATCATAGATATATATAACAAGGCTATTGCTACTATTCATAACTAACAAAATATGGATGTTTTATTTTTAATACCTCCTTCTGCGTATAACCAGAAAAAGACGCCTGTAGACAGAGTGTACGGTTGTAACTATGGTTATGACTATAAACCGGCAATACATCTTTTACTTTTAGCAACTGTTGCGGAGCAATTAGGACATAAGGTTAGGTTTCTAGATTGTCCAGCCGAGGGTTTAAATATCAAAAAATTCTTTGATTACATACGAAGTCACCATATAGATGCGGTAATATTTTTTACTGTATGGCTTTCGGCAAATGAAGACCTTTGGGCTGTAAAGATTATTTCTGATAAAGTAGAGAAGGTAAAAATTGTATTTATCGGCGCATATCCCACCTGGAAACCGGAGTTTTTTATTAAGGATAAAAATTATTTTGTAATTAGAGGCGAGCCGGAAGAGACTTTAAAAGAACTCTTGAGTCTTTTTCAATCAGGAGAGGGTAATTTAAGCGGAATCAAAGGACTCTCTTTCTTAGAAAACGATAAGATTGTAAACAATTCTTCTCGAGAACCAATAGATATTAATTGCCTTCCGATACCCAATCGTAAACTACTCAGGGGTAAGTATTGCTTTAATAGAATTAATGCTTATCCATCTACAGTTATCTGTGTATCAAGGGGGTGTTCGTACAATTGTACTTATTGTGCGCCCCATGCATTAGATCAAGCAATAGAATTGGAATATTCAAAATTACACTCCCGCAAGCCGACTTTAAGATTAAAATCAGTAGAAAACACTGTTAAAGAATTACGGGAGATCTCTTTCTTGGGATACCGGGGCATTGAGATATGCGATAATCAATTTGTCTGGGATAAGGCAAGGACTATGGAAATATGCAATGCTATACAACCATTACAATTAAGTTGGATATGCTATGCCCGTGCTGATCACCTCAAAGATATAGAGATGCTTCGGGCAATGCGCCGTGCAGGTTGCAAATTAATTTATGTCGGTACCGAGTCTTTTTGCCAAGAAATATTAGATGATATCAATAAAGAAATGAGCGTAAAAGATAGCTATAAAGCCGTTAAATTATTGAGAGAAGTCGGGATTGAGCCAGAGGTGTCAGTTTTAATGGGAGCTTCGAGGCTTGAAACAGAGAAGACAATTCTGTATACCATTCAGGAATCACAAAAACTTAAGACTAATTTTGTGCATTATAGCATTGCTTCGCCTCTTCCCAATACGCATTTATATAAAATTGCCAAAGAAAAGGGATGGATAAGAAGGGGGGAATTTGTCCCTCACGATAATATTAGGGATGCGCTTCTTGATTTGCCAAATATCAAGGCAGAAAAATTAAGAATCATAATACGAAAATGTTATGCCAGACAATATTTGTCTTTACACTTTATTTCACAGCAAGTGCGGAATCCCTATTTTTTTAAAAGGTTTATGTTTAAGTTAAAGTCTTTGGTGAGGTTAATCAGATATACACATTTTAGTTATAAATTGTTATGAAAATAGCTATTGTTGGCACGCGAGGAGTTACTGTATCTTACAGCGGGGTTGAGACATCGGTATACGAGATATCAAGACGCCTGGCTGAAAAAGGGCATAAAGTTATCGTTTATTGCCGAAAAATCAAGGATAGAATGATTCCGACGCAGTCGCTTCCAAATATCAAATTAGTGTATATGCCGACTCTCCATAGTAAACATTTCGGAACGTTCGTCCATACTTTTTTTTCTACATTCCATGTTTTATTTTCCGAGGTGGATATTGTTCATTTTCACTCCCTTGGGCCGTCGGTTTTTTCTTTTTTACCGCGTTTATTCGGAAAAAAAACATTAGTTACCATTCATGGATTAGATTGGAAAAGAAAAAAATGGAAATATCTTGCAAGGTTATTTTTGGAGCTATGTGAATACACCGCTATTTATTTTCCGAATAAAACAATAGCAGTCTCTAAAAACCTTAAGGATTATTTCGAACTCAAGTTTAAAAAGAAAGTGTATTACATTCCTAACGGCATCGATACCCCTCCAGAAAATTCAGGAAAAATCGAGACCGTTAATACGGCTGGATATTTACTCTTTATAGGCCGGTTAGTTCCAGAAAAAGGTATACACTATTTGATCAAGGCTTTCAATGAACTTAAAACAGATAAGAAATTAATTATCGTAGGAGAATCGAGTTTTACCGACGATTATGTATCATATTTACATTCCATTTCCGGACCGGATGTAGATTTCTTAGGATTTGTTGAGACTGAAAAGGTTCAGGAATTATATAAGAATGCTTATATGTTTGTATTGCCCTCTGAAGTTGAAGGCTCACCCGTTGCTTTATTAGAAGCAATGAGCCATGGAATTTGCGTTTTAGTAAGCGATATCCCTGAATGCCTGGAAGTTATAGGGGGCTCTGGATTTTCTTTTAGAGCAAGAGATTATTTGGACCTGAAGGACAAATTAAGATATTTAATTGATAATCCTGAGGTAGTGAAACAGATGGGATTAAGAGCAAAAAATCGTATGCGTGAACAATATCAATGGAAACCCGTAGTTAATGAATTAGAACGATTATATTCTTCTTTACTAATCTACTAAATTAAACATAAAAAATGGAAAAAGTCAGCCTTTATATACCTTGTTATAATGCTGAAAGGTATATTAAAGAATGCCTGGATAGTGTTATGAATCAGTCATATAAAATAGATGAGATAATGGTTATAGATGATGGCTCAACCGATAGAACTGTTGATATAGCAAAGAATTACCCTGCCAAAATTATTAAGAATAGAGAGAATAAGGGATTAGCGGCATGCAGGAATATAGCTTTTAGAGAAGCTAAAAATGAATTTGTTGCAGCTTTAGATGCTGATTGTGTTGCGAGCCCAGAGTGGCTTGCACAGCTAATGCAGCGTTTTGTAAACGATGATATTGCGGGCGTTGGGGGTATCCTTATTGAAAGACATACTACATCAAGAGCAGATAAATGGCGCTCAGTGCATATGGCGCAGCAGTGGGGGCCTGAATTATTGGAAAATCCGCCATTTTTATATGGGAATAACAATGTATTTAATAAATATTGTATTAAGGCAGTGGGCTTATACAATGAAAATTTTAGGACTAATTATGAAGACGTCGACCTCTCGGTGCGGCTTTATAAGAGCGGATTCAGGTTGATCTATAATCCCGAGGCGCTTGTAGAGCACTTAAGAAGAGATACAATTAGATCCGCGTTAGAGACTTATTGGCATTGGAAGTATTATAAATATATGCACCCGAATTACATTAATAAATTATCGCAAAGGATGATAATGAGGCTTAGAAGCATAGCTGAATATGACGGTATTTTTAAAGATTTTTTTATGCAAGATTTACGCGAGAGAAATTATAAATTATTGCTTCTAGATTTTATATGCGTATTTTATTGTCTATGGTTAGATTTAAGGGAGATAGCGAAGGAATTCTTTTAAAATGCATGAAATTAAGAAAGTAACACAAAACACAGGCGTTATTATTTTTGGCAATATTCTAGATACGCTTTGTAACTTTTTGATATCTGTTTCTTTGGCTAGATATTTTGGTCAAAGCGGATTCGGGAAATTATCGTTTTTAGCAACCTTTTTCTTCTTTCTCGGATCGGTGGATAATCAATGGATAAGGCCTGTTTTAATCCGCGAGATGACCAGGGACGAAGGAAGAAGCGCATCTATAGCTGGAAATGGTTTAATCATTAAAGGTTTAATATCAATAGTGGCCATTATCCTTTTCTGGTTAACCATCTGGTTGCTTAAACCGCCCACAGAGATAATAACATTGGCTTTTTTCACCTCGATAGGCTTATTGATGGCGTCCATAACTTCTTCTTACGAGATAATACTGCAGATAAAACTGAAAATGTTTTATTCTGTATTTTCTAATTTACTCAGTAAACTATTGACCATACTCGTAATCTATATAATATTCCTATCCAAAGGCAGGCTTTTCCATTTCTATCTCTTAGCTCTTATTCCTGGCATAATTTTATTGTTGCAAACCAAGCATTATTCAGAAAGAATAATTAAACCAAAATTTGAAATTGATTTTGGGTTATGGCATAAGATTTTTAAGGAATCGTGGCCCTTAGGATTAACATGTTTTTTTATATTTATTTATCATCGCTTAGACCAGATTATCCTTTTTCATTTACAGGGGCCGGATAAGGTAGGGTTATATTCGGCGGCAACCAGGTTAGCCGAGAGCTTCAGCATCGTGCCCATTGCATTAATGAGTTCAATATTGCCTTTGATGTCACAATACTATGAGCTATCCAGGAAGGACTTCGAACGCGTTTATCAATTAAGCTTTAAATATTTGCTAGTCTTTATTGTTCCTGTATCTGGTTACATAAGCATTTTTTCTGAAGACATAGTAACTTTTTTTTATGGAAGAGGGTTTCTGTCTTCCGGTTTAACTTTGAGTATTCTGATTTGGGCTGAGGTTTTTGCATTCTTAGGCATAGTGAATAATTCCATTTTAATTGCATCTGGGAAGCAACGGATAGACCCTATATTTACCGGGACTTCAGCACTTGTAAATATAATCTTGAATTTAATTTTGATACCTCGGTATAGCTTTATTGGGGCAGCTATAGCTTCTCTTATCGCTTATTCAGTTGGGCCCATAATGGGATACTTTATCCCTTTAACGAGGGAGTATTCATATCGCATGTTCTATTTTTCACTGAAGCCGTTTTTTGCATCTCTTGCGATGGTCTGTTTCATTATCCTTACGCGTAAAAATCCTTTGCTTTCAATGACCCTATCGCCTTTTGTATATTTGCTGGTTTTGTATTACCTGAAAGGAATAAACCAACAAGATATCCATATAATAAAATCAATTGTGCTCACGCAAGACGAACACCTTTCTGTTTTAAGATAACACTATTTACTAGGTTAAGCGCAGCAGGCAATTGTTCATTTGTCTGGGTGTCAGGCAATGAAATATAAAACTTCCATCACAAATTATGCGAAATACGTAATTGATGTCCAAAGAAATGAATAATCTGACCATATGATAAGGTAGTGATACAGCTAGTAAGGAAAATATATCGCGGAGATGATGCGCATAGCGTGCCTTGGCACGCCCTTCACGGTAGCTTCTTTTTACTAGATAGGCAATTTTTAGTCTATTTGCCGGGATTTGATGGTACACGATCATCTCTGGATTAATTTTCATTGAAAATCCAAGAGATAAGGCTTTTTTAACCCGATAATTATCCTCTGCGTAAGGCAGGTATCGATTATATTCCAAGATAATATTTTGTTCATCTTTATGTAATCTATCGAGCACATATTTTCTAAATACCATGTTGCTTCCCGGGGGCAAGAATTTTTCTCCCGGCTCAGTATTTATGCCCACTAACCAATCCAGAGATTTCCTCCACCACCAAGGAAATTTTACATTCGATGCCGGCAAGACTACTCCGCCGACAAAATCGCAATTGCTTAATGAATTCTTGGCAACCTTAAGCCAATTTTTTTCTGCTAAGCAGTCATCATCTATAAAAGCAATTATATCCCCAGAAGAATATTTAACTGCCAATTTTTTACAGTTCCATATATTTAACCTGTTTTCATTCCTAATAAATTTTATTCTATTATTCAATTGTCTTCTTATAAATCCTTCTGTATTATCAGAAGAGCAATTATCAACTATTATTATTTCAAAATCTTCATTAATGTCTTGAGATAATAAGTTATTAATACAATTTTGAAGAAGGAGTCTACGATTATATGTAACTACAACAGTACTAATCATTTCTAAACAATATGTATTGGTCTCTCTCGCCAATAATAATTATATACTACAGCCGATAATTTTACAATACATTCCATTCATTAATGAATGCATTAACTTATAGGAGCCTTATTATTCTTATGATATAATTATTTAATAAAAATTGAGATAGGAAAGAATATTGAGTAATTTGCGCAGCTGAATGAGAATATGGATAATGATTCATACCTGGATGAATTGGAAAGCAAAACTATATATATTATCCGAGAGGCCTATTGGGAATATAAAGGCAATTTAGCGATTTTATGGAGTATGGGCAAAGACTCAACTACCTTAATGCACCTGGCAAGAAAGGCATTTCTGGGAAATATTCCCATTCCCGTTGTTCACATCGATACAAGTTTTAAATTTAAACAGATATATGAATTTCGGGATAGATGTGCAAAGAAATGGAATTTCAAACTTATCATCGCTAGGAATGATACGGCATTGAAAGAGGGTATGTCGCCAGAAAAAGGGAGATTTAACTGTTGCTCCGCATTAAAAACCGAAGCGTTGAAACAGGTTATCCAAAAGCATAACTTTAAAGCTTTGCTTGTCGCTATACGTAGAGATGAGCATACAATAAGAGCAAAAGAAAGATATTTCTCGCTGCGCGATAAGGAATTTAGGTGGGATTATCAAAACCAGCCATTGGAGCTATGGACAGAATACTATAAGACCGAAGGCGAGGCGGGTACTCACATTAGGGTTCATCCTTTGCTGCACTGGCGGGAGATTGACATTTGGAGATATATAAAAAGAGAAAGATTGCCAGTGGTAAGTCTCTATTTTGCTAAAAAAGGTAAGAGATACCGCAGTATCGGTTGCGAATCTTGTTGTGAACCCATTGAATCATCCGCCGATACCATCAATAAGATTATCAAAGAAATTCAGCGTACAACAATATCGGAAAGGTCCGGTCGCACTCAAGATAAAGAAAAAGCATATATGATGCAGAAATTAAGGGCATTAGGATATATGTAAAATATAAGATTTATGGTTAAAAAATTTTTAATAAGAACAACTTTTCTGTGTATTTTTATTATCATTCCATTTATTATTTTCTTCAAAATTAAACTATTTAATTTGGCAAGTAGACCTAATATAATTTTCATTACCCTAGATTCATTAAGAGCTGACCATCTTGGCTGTTATGGCTATAAGCGCAATACTTCCAGTAATATTGATTTATTATCAACTAAGGGAGTCAAATTCACTCAGGCCATCACTCAATCTTCATGGACAACTAGCTCAATTTCATCTTTAATTACTTCGCTTTATCCAAATCATGAATTTATAGAACAAGGATATATCAGTAAACATCAACCGAATTTAATACGCATTCTAAAAAATAATGGGTATTCAACTGTTTTATTTAGTGGAAATTTCCCAATTATTTCAATAACGTTTGAAGATATCAAGACTGATTTTGATATTTTTAATGTAATATCAGATAAAGCGGATAAAATATTACAATTGGCTATAGATTGGTTGGAAAAATTAAGAAAAACTCCGTTTTTCCTCTGGATTTATCTTGAAGAGCCTCATTGGCCATATACACCGCTATCAAATTATTATAATGACTTTATTGCTGACAATCTTTATGTCCATAAAAATATTTCAATTTCAAAAGACGATGGAATTCATAATGAATATTATAGCTTTGGGGTTATTCCCAAATGTGTTGCTGAGCACGGAATTACTGACACCGCCTATTATATTGCAAAATACGATGGAGAAATTAAGTTCGCTGATGAGCAAATTGGAAAATTGCTTGACCTTTTGCATAAAAAAAATATAGAAAATAACACTATAATTATTCTTTTTTCAGACCACGGTGAATCGCTGGGAGAACATAATTTTTATTTTAATCATTCACATTATCTTTATGAAGAATTAATTAGAGTCCCTCTACTAGTTATTTTCCCCAAAAAGATCCCTAAAAATAAAATTATCCAACAACCGGTTCGATTAATCGATATTTATCCCACAGTTCTGGATATAGTTGGAATTAAAAATAACAGAGATATCGGAGGAAGAAGTTTTTTGCCGTTAATAATGGGTGAAACTGATTATCATATTTTTTATACATTTTCAGAAACTGCCTTTTGGCCTTCTCCAAGATGTATAAGAACTGAAGAATGGAAATTAATATATAACCGAAAAACAAAAAATTATGAACTATACAATCTTAGAGAGGACCCAAAAGAATTGAATAATTTAATAAATGAACGCTCAGAAATAGTAAATTCATTAAAGCAGCAACTCAAACATTGGTCTCAAAATGCCAAGACCAATCTATTGTATAAAAAGGATAATCTTTCCGAAGATGAAAGAGTTAAGTTAAAATCTTTGGGATACATTCAATAAATATATAAAATAAATTTCTACAAATTATATGAGTGCGCTCCAGAAAAATTTAAAAGTAGTGGTAACCGGTGATGTTGATTCAGGGAAGTCTACTTTGATTGGAAGATTTTTATACGAAATGAATTCGTTATCTGGAGGGATAATTGACGAAATTAGAGATGTCTGCAGAAGGACGGGGAGTGAGTTTGAGTTTGGTTATTTATTAGATAGCCTTGAGGAAGAAAGAAGGGATCAATTAACTATAGATACGACTCATGTTTTTTGTAAGACTAAAAGAGGTAAGGAATTTGTCTTTATCGATGTTCCCGGACATCAAAAGTTGCTTAAGAATATGCTTTGCGGAAGTTCATATGCGGATATGGCTATATTAGTTATAGATGTTCAGAAATCCGTAGAAGAACAAACTAAACGGCACGCTTTTATTTTGAAGTTCTTGGGAATTGAGCAGATTATTATAGTCTTGAATAAAATGGATTTAGTTGGTTTTAATGATACTATCTTTAATAAAATTAAAAAAGAAATAATAGAATTCTTTAAGAAATTAAAGCTTCAACCTAAATATTTCATACCCATTTCAGCAAATCAGGGAGAAAATCTTATTAAGACGTCTAAAAAGATGGATTGGTATAAAGAATTAACACTTATAGAAGCGCTAAACTCTCACTTTATCAAGAAAGAAAATAATGGCGCTTTTCGACTACCCATACAAGACATCTATAACATAAATAAAGAAAAGATAATTGTTGGCAGGATTATCTCAGGAGAGATAAAGAAGGGGGAGAAAGTGAATATTTTGCCTCCGAATAAAGAATACAAGGTAAAGAAAATTAAAGTCTTGAATAAAGAGAAGTCTATCGCTTGTGCTCCAGAAAGCATTGGTTTGATTCTTGATAATATGGATACGCTTAAGCGTGGACAGGTTATATGCAAACCTACCTTACCAATGATTAGTAAAGAAATTTTAGCTAAGATTTTTTGTGTTCATGCTTTGAATTTAAATGAAAGCTTAAGATTTAGATGTCTAACCCAAGAAAGTGTCGCAAAGATTAGTCAAATAATTGGAGTTTGGGATATAGCAAGTTTAGAGCCTAAATCTAAGGGGATAGTACTGAATAAGACTGATTTTGCTGAAGTAGTTATCACTATCGAAAACCCTGTGGTGGTAGAAAAGTTTGAAAAACCAAATAACTTAGGAAGGTTTGTTCTTCAGAATGAAAAAGAGATTTGCGCGGTAGGAATTATTTGTTAAGATTCCATATGATAAATGATTAATTATTATGTTGACCCGGGTTCAGGATTTGTCTTTTTACAGAATACATCAATTCTATGGGGTGTAATTTTATGGTTTTTAGGAGGAATATTTTTATTCTTCAGTTTGTTTTTTAAATTTTTTAAAAAAATAATTTTGATCTTTTTTATTTTGTTAGCAATTTTAATTGTTGGAGGACTAACAATGCATAGGCCATTAACTAAAAAAAAGGTAGTTGTTTTGGGAATCGATGCTATGGATCCTAAAATTACAGAACAACTTATTCAGGAAGGCAGGTTACCCAACCTTTCTCATTTAAAGACAATAGGCGCTTATTCTCATTTACAGACTACCATTCCCGCGGAGTCTGTAGTTGCCTGGACAAGTTTTTCTACGGGCTTAAATCCTGGCAATCACAGCATATTTGATTTTATTATGCGAGACCCCCAAAATTATCTTCCTTATCTGAGTCTAAATGAAATTTCCAATATTAATGGTAAAACCCAGGTTCGGCTACGCAGAAAGGGAGAAACATTTTGGAGCATTCTTTCCAAACATAAAATTCCTTGCTTTATATATTTTTGTCCTAATACCTTTCCGCCGGATAAACTCTTTGGCAGGATGGTTTCGGGTATGGGTGTTCCGGATATTTCGGGAACTATGGGTAAGTTTTCTTTTTATACTACAAAGGTATTATCTGAGGAGGATAAAGATAGCCGAGGTAGGATTATACATGTAGAAATTAAAAATAATGCAATGAAGACAGAAATCTACGGCCCAAAGATAGCTTCGGGTGGTTCGGTTGTAGAAAGCATAATTCCTTTAGAGATTATTGTTGCCCCAAATGAAGAAAAGGTGTCCGTGGGATTTTCAGGAAATCACCTTTCTCTTAAGAAGGGTACTTGGAGTGGTTGGCAAAAGGTATCTTTTAAAATAGGCCCCTTTAAGAGAGTATACGGTATCTTAAGATTTTATCTAAAGTCCATTAAGCCAGATTTTGAATTATATGTAAGCCCAATAAATTTCGACCCTCAAAGACCGCCCTTTCCTATCTCCTATCCTTACAATTATTCTAAAAAATTGACTAAAGAAATCAGCCTTTATTATACTCAGGGTATGCCTCATGATACGTGGGTTTTAAGTGAAAATAGATTAGGTGAGGACGTTTTTTTAGAGCATGTAAACATAATCCTTGAAGAAAAAAAGAGGATTCTAAAAGAAGGCTTAGATGAATTTAAAGGAGGAGTTTTTTTCTTTTATTTCGACACCCTGGATTCTATTCAGCATATGTTTTGGCACTACTTAGATTCAGAGCACCCATTATTTGAAGCAGATTCCAAATACAAAGATATTATTTTTAGGTATTATGAAAAGCTTGACCAAATATTAGGTGAGATTTTAAAAAGGATAGATAAAAATACAATTCTAATTGTATTGTCCGACCATGGATTCAGTTCTTTCCGCAAATGCGTTCATCTAAATCGCTGGCTTTTAGAAAATGGTTACCTATCTTTAAAACTAGGGATAAATGAAAGTAAGGGATCTTTTGAGGGCATAGATTGGTCTAAGACCAAGGCATATGCCTTAGGATTTGGCAGTATCTATTTAAACAGGATTGGCCGAGAATATTATGGAATTGTCGGAGAATCCGAAGTTCAGGAGTTAAAGCAGGCAATTAAAGAGGGGTTAAGACAATTCCGAGATCCTAAAACCGGTGAGATGGTGGTAAAAGGTGTTTACATTCAAGAGGATATATTTAAAGGCCCCTCTTTAAAGGATGCCCCGGATCTCATTGTGGGATTCGATATGGGTTATCGTGCTTCTTGGCAAACTGCTTTGGGAGGTGTTCCCGAAGTTCTTATAGAAGAAAACAGAAGGAAATGGAGTGGAGACCATTTAGTTGATCCTGCTTTAGTTGCGGGTGTGATATTTGTGAATGAAAGGGTAGATTTAAAAGACCCTTCAATTATAGATATTGCTCCTACCATATTAGGCTTATTTGGTATTGATAAACCTAAAGAGATGCAAGGGGAAGCTTTATTTAAGAATGAAGATAAAGAATAAAAAATATAAGATAATCTTAATTCTATTAGTTTCTGGAAGTTTAATAAGTTTTTTTAGTTTCCTAAAATATTTACAAAGAGTTCAACGGCCCAATGTTCTCTTAATTACTATTGATTCCCTGCGGCGCGACCATCTTGGTTGCTATGGATATAAAAGGAATACCTCGCCTAATATTGATAATCTTGCCAAAGAAGGTATTTTATTCACGCAAGCAATCAGTCAGGGGGCGTTTTTAAGATATCAGGGTATCGAAGTTACACAGTACAGATGGATTCTGAATCTAGATTGTGATATAATCTTTACAAGAACTTTCCTTCTATAAATTCTAAAAGTAATAAAGAATTGGGCTCTTAAAATATTAAAAGAAATAGGTAACAATCGATTCCGTAGATTTCTGCCTTATTACTGAAATTACTGGTACCGAGAGAAGGTTTTCTATGAAAGTTGTTTTAGTTGATCCGAATATTGGCTATTCTCCTTTACTTAATTTAGGTCTCGCCAGTTTAATTACATCTATCGAAGAAAAATATTCCATTCATTTGCTGGATCTAACATTCCAATGGAAGAATTATATTCGTTATTTTGAGAATAATCTTTTAAAAGAAAAACCCAATGTCCTTGGTTTTTCTATTTACTCTTTTACTTATTTTACAGGACTAGAATTAGCACGTTTGGCAAAGAAGATTTATCCAGATATTCATATTGTTTTCGGGGGTGTGCATCCGACAGTCTGTCCGGAAGAAGTGATTCAACAGCCAATGATAGATAGTATATGTATTGGAGAAGGCGAAAGTTCTTTTTTAGAATTTTTGAATAAATTAGAGCAGGGGGTAGAGCCAGAAGTGGATGGATTCTGGTTTAAGGATAAGAAAGGTGGGATAGTCCGTAATAGACTAAGGCCTTTTGAACCAGAACTCGATAAGTTACCTTTTGTTAATTGGGATTATTGGGATATTGAAAGATATTTATCCACTAATTTTATCCTGACAGGTATAGGCGGTTTGATACACATAACATCTCGTGGATGCCCTTATAATTGTAATTTCTGTTCCGCTCCTACTATACGCAGATCGGTGCCCGGTAATTACTATCGGGTAAGAAGTGCTGAAAGTGTAATTGAGGAAATTAAATTAAATATAAAAAAATATTGGGATTGCGGCTTTAGATATGTCAATATGCTCGATGCTTTATTTGGTGCAGAATGGCAGCAGTTTGAGCAATTTTGTTATTTATACAAGAAAGAGGGGTTAAGTAAAATTATGCCTTGGTCTTGCGTGACTAGACCTGAGATAGTATCTGAAAGATGGGCCGAGCTTGCTGCTGAGGCAGGTTGTGCGAGAGTAAATATTGGAATTGAGACAGCAAATGAGTATTTAAGAAATAAGGTCTATAGAAAACCAACAAGCAATAAACAAATTGAGCAGGCAATAGAAAATCTAAAGAAGTATGATATATATTATGCATTTTTAATGATGATTGGTTGCCCTGAAGAAACTAAAGCAACAATAAAACAAAACATCAATTTTATAAAACGCTACTCTCCTATAGAAGTTCGGATGCCTTTTTGTCAATCACTTCCAAAGACAGACTATTCTAGAATAAGCGGGAAAATACTCGATGAAACTGGTAAAGAATTTGTTTTTTTGAAAGGAGCCGACGTATGTAGAGTTGAATCTAAATACTTAAGCATTGAAGAATTAAATAAAGCAAGATTTTCTTTTGTTGTTTGGTGGATATTAAAATGGATAAAAGATGATTTTTCCAGGTTTGGTTTTCGTTTTATTTTTGATCTTATAAAATATTTATTTAATATTGGTGGCATTCGACTATTACCTTTAAGACATCCATATACCTATAAAGTGATTAAGGCGAGAACACATTTAAAGTACTATCTGGATATCTGGAAGAAAAGACACGGAATAATAATGGATGATAATTATATTCGTGAGAATTTAGTAGAGAAATTATAAAAATTTTTATAAAAATAGTTTGAAATATCAACTCATTCAAATTTTTCTATCATGTGGTTACAAGGTCTACATAATTGGGATGCCCTAATACATAGGAAAGCGAAGACAGATTGGCGCAAATAGGCTTTCTTAAAGAGAAAATAATCCAGAAAGCAAAACAAGCTGGAGCTACCAGAGTATATTTTATCAAATCAGAGTTAATCCCTTTGACTTGGAAAGCAGTGCTGCTTTGTTTAGATTGCAAGATAACCAATATTCAATGGATGCGACGTTGGAGCTGTCCTCCATATGTAATAAACCCCGATGATGTAAAAGAAATGCTTAATAGATACCCTTATGCTTTAGTTATAAATTTGGAAGTGAAACTATTCAATTTTATTAACCGCAGCTGGGATACTTTTGATCCTTTTTTGCAAATATCGCAGAAACTGTATTGTCATTTTTATTGGGGCAAGCTTCATATGATAATGTTAAGGTTAAAGTCATTTTTTAAACAGGAATCAATTCCTTCTTTTGTTTGGGGGAGTTCGCCTTGTCATGCTTGCTTTAAGTGTAACTATCCTTATAAATGTCGCAAACCCAATTCATTTCTTATTTCACCAGAAGCATCTGGGATCGATCTTTATCAATTGGCAAAGAACTTAGGCATCCCTTTAGAAATTCCTCCTCGCAAGAAGATTCAGTTAATGTCTATAGCTCTTTTTGAAGCGTAAGTTGTGATATAGAAGTAAATTAATTAACTCATGGAAAAAGATTTCAATATATACAGAAACAGTATTTTTGAAAAAGTAAAAAATGAGTATAAGATGGTCGAGATTCTTAAGGATAGAAGAGAAGCAGAAGTTAGAAAGAAGAAGTATCAACGTGAAGGATACTATTTTACTTTTTATATACCTATAGGTGGTAAATGGCAGTTGTATATCGGCTAACAAAATAATATATGCAAATTTTGAATTTAAAATTAGTAAAATATGTTGAATTTTCTATATAGAATTTTAGTCTTTAGAACAGGAAAGGCCTTTAGTTTTTTAAAGACCCTTCCCATAAGTTTAACATTTAGTATTACCAGAAAATGTAACTTAAGTTGTAGGACATGCAATATCTGGCAGGATAAAATAGAAGATGAATTGACCCTTGAAGAATATATTAAAATTTTTTCTTCCATAAAAGGTAAGATCCCTTGGATGACAATTGATGGCGGAGAACCGTTTTTAAGAGAAGATATCGATCAAATAATAGAAAATGCCTACCGTTATATAAGGCCGAGGGTTATTAATATCGCCACCAATGGCACCTTTCCAGATATGATATTTAATAAAGTTAAGAAAATCGTAGAATCATGTCCGAATACGCAGATTATTATTAATCTTTCTATAGATGGGTTAGAAGATAAGCATGATTATATCAGGAATAAAACAGGCACTTTTGCCAAGGCAAAAGAGTCTTATTGTAGACTTAAAGATATTAATAGTGGTAATTTCTGCATAGGTATAAATACAACTGTCTCTAAATTTAATATAGATAATTTATCGGAAATAATCAGTTATTGTACAAAGTTAAATCCTGATTCTTATCTCATTGAAATTGCTGAAGAAAGAGATGAGTTTAAAAATTCAGGATGTGATTTTAGGCCTTCCAGAGATAAATGTATAGGTGCATTAGACTTGATTTTGAAAGAGATGACAAGAGTAAGATTTATTAAATTTTCGAAACTAACACAGATTTTAAGGAAGGAGTATTATAACCTTATAAAAGAAATTTTACGAAATGAGAGATTAATGATTCCCTGTTTCTCCGGAATTGCCTTCGGACATATATTTTCAAATGGAGATATTTGGAGTTGTAGTGTCAAGAGAAGAATCATGGGAAATTTGAGAAAAGAAGGATACGACTTTAGAAAAATATGGCATAGTAAAAAAGCTAATTTGGTAAGGCAAGAGGTATTTTCTGATAAGTGTTATTGTGCTTCGGTTAATGCATATTACTCAAATATGTTATGTAACGGTTTCATCATCCCAAAATTGATATTGGGATATTTGCTTTGGAAAAAGAGCGTACTCAGCAGTCAAATTAGTTCCATTACTAAGAAAATGTTTTCGCTTATTTCTTAATAATACCAGATTATATGGATAAAAGAGAAAATAATTATTACATGGTGAGCATAGGTATACCTGTATACAACGAAGAAGACAATATTGGCAAGCTAACCGAAAGTATTTTAAATCAGAATGAATTCGATTTCTTGGAAGCCATTTTTGTTTTAAGTGGCTGCAACGATAAATCTGAAGAGATAATAAAAAGACTTATGGAAGTAGATAACAGGATAAAATTAATACTTCAAAAAAATCGCGAAGGGAAGGCTTCAGCTATAAATCTTATTTTAAAGAGAGCAAAAGGAGATATAGTTATTGTTTCGAGTTCTGATGTTATTTTAGATAAGAATTGCCTACACAATCTTTTAGTTCCTTTCCAAGAGACGAGAATAGGAATGATAGGTGTTCATCCATTTCCAATAAGAAATTCAAATAACTTCATATATCTATTAAATAAAATCATTTGGCAGTTACACCATGAACTTTGCCTGAAATCTCCTAAATTGGGCGAGACAATCGCCTTTAGAAATGTTATAGATAAAATACCCGTTGATTGTGCAACAGATGAGGTATGTATAGAGGCGTTTATTAAAAGTAAAAGTTATGATCTGTGTTATAAAGAAGATGCTTTTGTATACAGCAGGTGCCCTACGAAGCTTAAAGACCTTTTTTTACAGAGGGTAAGAATATTTTTGGGGCATATTGATGTTAAGGAGAAATATGGCTATAAAGCAGCAAGTATGAATACATTATTAATTTTAAGAATTGCTGTAGAATATATAATTAAAAAACCTCATATGTTTATACCATTTTTAGTATTGGGCATTTTAGAATTTTTTGC
>Ga0315289_10000193_pt1 | contig 96460 bp, 67 predicted proteins | sample YL17G11_40_MG_FD_203452 | JGI IMG/M metagenome (GOLD analysis project Ga0315289, IMG submission 203452) | Sediment microbial communities from Yellowstone Lake, YNP, Wyoming, USA - YL17G11_40 | ecosystem: Environmental > Aquatic > Freshwater > Lake > Sediment | place: USA: Wyoming | collected... | reverse complement strand
TGCAAGCACCAGTGCGAGCACGGGCTTGGCGATGGCGCGCATGGCCTATCCCTCCTTGGTCTCTTCCGACGCGATCTGGCCGTCGACCATGGTCACCACACGCCGCGCGGCGGCGACCACATCGGGGTCGTGGCTGGCCAGGAGCACGGTCGCTGACCCCTGTTGGTTCAGCTCCCGGAGCAGCTCCATGATCCGCTGACCGTTCGCCCGGTCAAGCTCGCCCGTCGGTTCGTCCGCGATGATGAGATCCGGGTGGTTCACGATGGCTCGGGCGACCGCCACCCGCTGCTGCTCTCCGCCGCTCAGCTCGCCAGGCAGGTGCTGGGCGCGGTGAGCGATGTTCACCCTCTCGAGGGAGGCCATCGCCTTCTCGCGCTTCTCCTTCTCGCTGCCGGCCATCGGCACCAGGGGCATGACCACATTCTCGAAGGCCGTCAGGGCGGGCAGCAGACGGAAAGCCTGGAAAACGAAGCCGACGCTATGCCGACGGTACATCGCCAGGCCCTCGCTGTCGAGGCTGGTGAGGTCCTTGTCACCCGCGGACACATGTCCCTGATCGGGCTTCTCCAGGCCGCCGATCAGGTTGAGCAGGGTGGACTTCCCCGCCCCCGAAGGCCCGGCGAGGCACACGAAATCGCCGCCCGGCAGGGCCATCGTCAGGTCGCGGACGGCCTGCACCTCGGCGGTGCCGAGCCGGTAGGTCTTGCTCACCGAGTCAACCCGGATGTCCAACACCAGACCTCCTGACGGCGTGTCATGTGCCATGTGAGGTAGTTTCGGGACTCGACGTTCGTGGCACGCGCGACCCGCGCGTGGGCGCTGTGGGTCATCGGCGGGTCGCCGATGCCACTCGCAGAGAGTCTTGAAACAGCCTCATGTGTGACGTGGTCTGGCTCCCGGGACACGGCACGGCTCCTGCAAACACCGCGCCTGGCACGCCGCTACAGCTGCCTCAGCGCTTGTGCCGGCTGCAGCCGGGCGGCGCGGCGCGAGGCGAGCCAGCCCGAGATGCTCCCGATGGCGAGCGCGACGACGACTGCCCCCAGGATCAGGGCGGGCGAGGGTGTGGCCGAAACCGGCAGGGCCCTGGGCGCCGTTGTCTCGGCGCAGATGGCGTATGATGCAAGGGACGCCGGCAGCGCCGGCGTGACGACGGCGGCGTACACGTAGGCCAGCGCGATGCCCAGAACAATGCCCCCAATGCCGCCGAAGATGCCCGCGAAGATCGACTCCGCCGTCAGCAGGCGCGAGACGTCGCTATCACGCCAGCCGGTCGCTTTCAGGATGCCGATCTCGGACACTCGCTCCGCCACCGACGAGAGTGCGGTCTTGGCGACGAGGAGCAGCACCAGCGTCACCACGATCGCGGAGATGGCGAGCAGCGTCTGCGCCGTGACGGCGGCCAGCGAGGTCGTGGCTTGCTGCAGGTTGCTCTTCGAAATGACCTTCGCCTCGGGGCCGATCGTCCGCTCGGCGAGGTAGGAGACAGCCTTCGTCGCGCGGCGGTTGTCGACGCTCACGAAGATCGTGGTGATCACGTTGCCGTGGTCGTAGAGGGTCTGGGCCGCCCGCAGGGGGATGAACGCCTCCGCACCGGAGATGTGAGCCCCACTCTTCAGGTCGAGCAAGCCGACGATCTCGAAGCTGTACAGGCCGATCCGCATCTTGTCCCCGACCTTCAGCTTCCCGGCCTCGGCGTACTCCTTCTTGATCATCACCTGGAAGTCATCGGTCGACAGGAGGTAGCGGCCCTCGGTGACGGCGCAGCACGAGCCCTTCTCGTTCTCGCGCTTCTCGACCCGCACCGCGCCGATGGTCTTCTTCCGGGGGTCGACGCCGGCCACCATGACTGGGTGCATCTCGTCGGCCTTCTGATCTTCCTTGAACGCCCAAAGGTCGAGCACCCCGGTGGCATTGGCTACGCCCTCGAGCTCCCCAATCCGGTCGACGAGCTGGCCGTCGATGGATGCCAGGCCCTGGGGCAGCTTCACCTGGGCGAATCCGCAGGGCTTGACCACCTTCTGGATCACCACATCAGCGCCGGTCGAGTCCAGGGCGGCCGTCACCGCGGCCCGCACCGCCTGCGAGATGGTGGCAACCGCCACCAGCAGGGCAATGCTGATGGCAAGCCCCGAGATCGCGAGCAGCGCCCGGGTCTTCCGGCGCGAGAAGCCCTTCCAGGCATACGCCCACATCATACGGACATGCCTCCACAAGCCACGGGAATGAGGATTCCGAGCCGAGGTCCCGGCCCCCTGATAAGTAACGCTAGCGCGAGCCGCGCCGCTCCCGGAGAGGGCCGGAAGTACGCACCTTTCGTCCTCCGGGGGTGTTCTACTGTGGTGAACGGGGTGGTGTCGGCCACACAGGGGCGGTCCTTCTGCGGTGGCCGGAGGATGTGCGCTGCTGGTTGCGGAAGCGCTTGACGCCCCGGTCGCTTCAGTCGCAGTAGGAGGTTGCGGGTGCCGCGCTTGCCCCCTGCTCTTCGCGCCGTCCAGCGCTCACTGCCGGGGCTGTTCCTGTGCGGCGCGATGGTTGCAGGTCTGCTCGGGGGGCGCGCCGCAACGCAGCAGGAGCAGCCGCCGGCGCCCCAGAAGGCCAAGGCTCCCGCCTTCGACTTCGAGGGCGACGCGCTGGACCCATCATGGTGGGCGCTGGACCCGCAGGCGAAGCTCAGCATCACCACCGAGGCCGCCAATGTGGCCTCCGGCAGGGGCGGGCTGGAGTTCCTCTACCCGGCTCGCGAGGGCGTGTTCGAGCAGATGGGCGTGTCGGGGCTGACCGTTGAGCGTGCCAACTGCCTGACACTGAAGCTGAAGCTCGCCTCCGCGACCTCGATCTCCGTCGGGGTGCAGGAACGCAGTGGGGCCGTCTACCAGGGGCTGCTCTGGGCACCACCCGGGAAGTGGGTGTCGGTGCGGAGCCGGCTCGATGATCTGATCCTGGCCGAGGGCTCCACCGACGCCAGTGGCCGCCTCGATCCGGCCGAGGTCACCACGGTCTCCCTGGCCGATCTGGCCAATCTGCCGGGAGAGACGGGCCGCGCTCTGGGCTGGAAGGAGGGGGAACAGCGGCTCTGGGTCGACGACCTGGCGCTAGCCGACGATCCGCAGGCGCCGTCGCGGGGGCGGGTGGAGAAGCTGGGGGACGAGTGGCTGGCGGTGGTGGAGGGCTTCGAGAGCGATGCCTGGTGGGTTCTGCCCATCCGGCAGGCCGGGCTGAAGCCGGTGGAGGGCGCGCCGAAAGCCGCCGGCCGCCAGGCCCTCGAGTTCACCTACGCTCTCAGCAAGGGGCGCTGGGTGGGGTTCGTGACCGCCCCGCCCGGCTGGATGAGCCTCGCCGGGGCGACCAAGTTCCACCTGTGGTTCAGAGGCCCTCTTGGCGCGCGGCTGGTGGTGGTGCTGGAGGAGCGGGACGGGACGAAGTACGAGGCCTCTCTGAAGGTGCCCCCCGACGACAAGTGGCACCAGGCGATCGTGCCCCTCTCGGACTTCCTGGTCGGCGACGAGGCGGCCGGCCAGAACGCGCCGCTCGATCCCGGCCAGGTCCACCGTGTGATTATCTTGGTCGATACCTTCGATGCGGATGTCAAAGCCAATGGGACGGGCACGGTGGCGGTCGACGATCTGGGGATGATCCTTCCGGCGCCACCGGCCGAGCCCAAGTGAACGTGCACCCAGGTCTCACACAGGGAGGGTGACCGCGGTGCTGGGGGCCCGCACCTGGCTCGCACACATCGCCTGCCTCGGCCTGGCCGCGCTAGGCCTGCACGCAACGGCGGCGGCGCCGAGCGTGCCTCAGGTCGTCGAGCAGACGACCGACCCCGAGTACACTGTCCAGTTCACCATCACGACCCCCGCCGCGTGGCCGGCGGGCGGCGAGGTCCGCCTGCTCTTCGATCGCACCGCAGCCGGCGATGGATACGCCCTCGTCATCGATCCCCAGGTCTGCTCGTTCGCAAAGCTCGAGGCGGGTCGAGCATCGGCGATCGGGAAGCTCGGCCAGCACGGGGCCGCCGGGCGACTGCGCTGCGTGCTCAAGAGACGGCAGTCGCGCATGACCGCTCTGGTCAACGGCGCGGTCGTGGCGACCGCCTGCGATGCGACCTACCATCAGGGCGCCGTCGCCTGGACCTCCACCCACGACCAACTGCAGGTTGCGGACATCTACGTGCAGCCGACAGCCCCGGTGGTGTTCACGGACGACTTTGTCCACGAGGGCGACAGCACCGAGGACTGGCAGACGCTGACCGGCGCCTGGCACACGGTGGGTCCCGACAGCAAGAGCCCACGGCCCGACCTGAGCGCGAATCCCTTCTCCCTGAAAGGCGCCTGCGGCGACCGGGACGAGTTTGGCCTCACCGCCGCCGGGGACTGGTTCTGGGATGACTACCGCGCGGAGGTGGCCGCCAAGGCTCGCGGCCGAGGGGCGATCGGGGTCGCGGCCTATGTGCAGGACCGGGACGGCTTCCTCCTCTTCCGTTGGACGAGCACGGGTGGGTTGGTGGACGGGAAGCCCGCGGGTCGCCGGCAGTTGATCCGGGTTCGCGGGGGGGAGTGGGCGGTTCTCGTCGAGTCGCCGGGAGGCTTCCGGGTCGACCAGTGGTACCGGCTATCGCTGTGCGCGGCGGACGGGTGGGTCGAGGCAGGCATCGACGGCAAGGTGATCGCGCGCGCGCGCGACGGCTCGTTCGGCCAGGGGCGGGTGGGCCTGTTCGCGCAGGATGTGGCCGAGGCCTACTTCGATGATGTGAGTGTCGGCACCAGCCGGGACTTCGTCGACGACTTCGCACGGGACGACCTCGGCTGGTGGCGTCCCACCGCGGGTGAGTGGATCTGCCGGCTGGGGCATCTCTACGGCGCGGTGAAGGGCGGTGCGGCCGCGGCGCTGATCGGGGAGGCCGACTGGAGCCGGTACGAGATCGCGGCGAGCGTCAAGCCGAAAGCGGCCGGCGTGGTGGGATTGCTGGCGTATCGGCGGGCCGATGGGTGGGCGTACAGGTTCGAATGGGAGAGGTCTGGGAGACAGGCTCTGGTGTTGGCAGGGCCGGACGGGGAGGTCGTCCTCGCCGAGGCCAACGCCCCCCGCGACGGCAACCGCTTCTGCCGGCTCGCGCTGCGCGCGATCGACGGCCGGGTCGCGGCGAGCGTCGACGACCGAACCGTCCTCGAAGCCGCCAACGTTGCGCTGACTCAGGGCCAGGCGGGCCTGATTGCGGGGGATTCGACCGAGGCGTGCTTCGACAACGTGAGCGTCACCTTCGCTCCCGAGCGGCCGCCCGAGTTCCGCGTCACCGCCCAGTTCACCCGCGAGAGCACGATGGAGAACTGGGTCGACCCCTCGCGGCAGTGGCGCCAGGCCGACGACCAGACCCTCTGGTACGACATGCCGCTCTTCGGCGATTACTCCCTGTGGCTGCCGCCGGTGGATCTGTCGGCCGCGAAGGGGCGGCTGGAGATCGACGTCGCGGCCGAGCCGAAGCGGGAGGGGGCCGCGCGACTGGTGCTGACCGCGGACGGACCGTCACTCGCGGCGGAGGCTTTCGTCGGGGGCCAGTCCGTCGCCCAGGCGAAGGTCGAAGCTGCCGGCCTGGCTCGCCTGCGGGTAGCGCGCGCGGGAAGCTGCGTCTCCGTGTGGCTGGGGGAGAAGCCGGTGCTCGCCGTCATGGGTGACGGCTTCCGGGGCCGCCGACTGGGTCTACGCGCGGAGGGCCTGCCGCTCCACGCGGCCGAGACGGCGCTCTCGTCGCCCAATCTCATCGATGTGACCTTCGCCGGCGCGCCGACCGACTGGAGCCCCGGGTTCGGCGTGTGGCAAGTGACGGACCGCTGGCCGTGCGCGCCGGGGTGGTCGTGGTTTGGGGGCGGCGGGCACCAGTCGCCGCTGCTCTGGAGCAAGGACAGCTTCAGCGGCGACCAGGTGGTCGAGTTCTGGGCCGGCCTGAGGATGGACATGGACGGCGAGCCGGGCTACAGCCACCCCTCGGACCTCGACGCCACCCTCTGTGGCGACGGGGACAAGCTCTGCTCCGGCTACAGCTTCATCATGGCCGGCGCGGACAACACCAAGTCGATGATCATGAAAGGCAACCAGGTGGTGGCCGAGAACCCGCAGGTGAAGTTCGAGAACCCGGTGAGCATGAACTTCGCCTTCCACCGCCACTGGTTCGACATCCGCATCGAGAAGACCGGCAACCACTTCCGGTACACGGTCGACGATCAGCTGGTGGCCGAGTGGACCGACCCCGACCCGATCGCCGGCGGCAAGGTCGCCTTCTGGAGCTGGAACAACGGATTGCTGATCGCGCGGGCGAGGGTGGCGGCGGAGAGGGTGACGCGGTGACCATTGCGGGCACGTGAGATAGGTATGGACGATACCACCCCCGAAGCCCGAGCGGCACTCATTCGCCTGGCGCGCGAGCTGAGCCCCGGAACGAAGATTCTCCAGGTCGCCCGTTTGACGCAGATTGCCCGCGAGTTCTCGATGGCGGGGCTGCGGCGCCGCTACCCCGACGCCTCCCCTGAGGAGCTCCGTTGCCGCCTCGCCGCCCTGGTCCTGGATGCAGAGACCGTGCGGAAGGTGTACGGCTGGGACCCCGACACGGAGGGCCGCTAGTGGCGGACGACCTGCTCTCGGTGGCCCGGAAGGTCATCGAAGCGCTCGACCGGCTCGGTATCGCCCATGTCATCGGCGGGTCGTTTGCCAGCGCCGCGCACAGCGTCCCGCGGACCACCAACGATGTGGACCTGGTGGCTGAGGTGGAGCCGCAGCACATCGGGCCTTTGGCGGAGGCGTTGCAGGGGGAGTTCTACATCGACACGGAGGCGGTGTCCGACGCTGTAAGGCGCGGCGCGTCGTTCAACGTGATCCACTACGACTCGGCCCACAAGGTGGACATCTTCGTGCGCGGCAGCGACCCTTTCCGGGCCGCGCAGATCGCCAGGCGGAGGCTGGAGACCGTCGGGGATACCGTGTGGCCGGTACTGTCACCGGAGGACACTATCCTCGCCAAGCTGCAGTGGTACCGCGACGGCGGCGAGGTGTCTGAGCGGCAGTGGCGGGACGTGATCGACGTCATCACGGTGCAGGGCCAACGTCTCCAGATGGACTACCTGCGGCCGGCGTCGGAGGAGATGGGACTCGGGGAGCTACTGCGTCGGGCGCTGGCGACGGCGGCGAGGCCATGGGCTGGATCGCCGGGGGGAAGGGGATGGTCGGCGTGAGGCTGCTGTTCTGTTGTCTGGTTGTCCTCCTCGCGGCCGCGGACCAAGCCTCGGCCGTACGCATCAACGGGGACCTGAAGCTCGACCACCTGGTGGGTCAGGCAGCGCACGGGGAGCTTCGGGAGCCGACATATGCCCGCATTGCCATGTGGTACACGTCGTGGTACCAGGGCGGCCCCTTCGGGAAGGCCTGGCTGCCGGTGCGGACTCAGGCCTTCCTGAGCCCGGTCCTGGGCCCCTACGACTCCAAGCGCCCGGAGATCATCAAGCAGCAGTACGACTGGATGCGCGAGTGTGGGGTCGATCTCATCATCTTCGACGACACCAACTGGGTCTGGGTCGATGACCGGAAGATCGACCAGATCATCCAGGCGTGGTTCAGCTTCATGGACGCGCTCCCCCTCGAACAGCGGATCCCCTTGACTATGGGCATCGGGGGAGGACTCAACCAGCACAACAGCCGTGAGAGCTGGCTGAATGAGGTGGCTTACATCTGGGAGGCGTACGCGGCGAGACCTAGTATGGCGCGGGTCGGCCCGCGCCCGCTGTTGGTGTGGTACATCGAGAAGGACGTGATGCCGGAGTGGGACGACCCGCGGTTCGCCGTCTTGAGGGCCTATCACGCCTACCGCACCGCGGACCAAGCGGCGGGGAACGGCTGGGGCTGGGGCTCGACACCGGGGCCCCCGGAGAACCGCTACTGCATGTCGTTCTTCCCGGGATGGAGTCTGAAGGGCACTGACCAGATCCCCCGCGACCGCGGCGAGTACTACAAACAGTGCTGGATCAAGGCGCTGCAGGCCAAGCCGGGGTGGGTGTGCATCGCCGACTGGAACAACTTCGACGAGGAGACAGCCATCGAGGATGCCTGGGAGTGGGTGGACTACAGGGATGAGAGCTGCCCGAGCTGGTACCGCTGGCTGACCCGCTGCTACGCAGGCCTCCGCAGCGGGCAGCTCCTCGAGGGCAGCTACTACCGCGACAAGGCGCACCCCGAGGTGTACCTCTGGCAGAACAAGCAGCTGATCCACCAGGGCCAGTACCCCGCCGGCGCGCCGATCATCGATACGCCCCCCGAATGGCTCCTGCCCCTGGCCGCGAAGCAGTAGGGGGCGCAGCGTCTGCCACTGCGCGGTGGTCTGCGGTTCAGTACCCCAACCGCTTCAGGTACTCCCGGTTGTACTTCGCCGCTTCGGCCATGTCCATGGAGGCGCGGTCGAGTTCGACGGCGACCCAGCCATCGTAGCCGATCTGCTCGAGCGCTTTCAGCACGCCCGGCACGTCGAGGCCCATGTTCCCGTCGCCCAGCTCCTTGAAGCGGCCCTCCTCCCAGAACTTGCTCCCGGGCCAGTGCCATGTCTGGGGATCATCCGCGTGGAAGTCCTTGAGATGCACGTGGCCGATCCGGTCCTTGTGCGCCCAGAGGGTCGCCAGGGCGTTCGAGCCCGCGCAGGTGAGGTGGCCGGTGTCGAGGAGGAGGTACAGGCCCGGCGTCGCGGCGAGCATCCGGTCGGCGTCCTCTTTGGTCTCGATCATCGTGCCGATGTGCGCATGATGGAACGGCTTCACGTGGTGGGTCTCACAGAGAGCGATCACGTCCTTCAGCGTCGCGCCGGCGCGACCGAAGTCCTCATCGGTGGGGTTCGGCCCACCGAAGGTGCCCTTGCCACAGGCCGGCACTTCGACCGCGCCATTGCCCAGCGTCACGTTGAACCGCACCCGGTCCTCGGGCGTTGGGCCACCGGTGTTGATGATGTGCAGCCCATACTGCGCGGCGAGGGAGGCGGTCTCGACCAACTCCTCGGGTGTCTTCGGGCCGAAGCCCTCGCACCCTTCGTACCCCGCCTCCGCGACGGCGTTCAGCACCCACTCGGGTTCCGTGTTCTCCCGGCCCTCGAACTGAATCAGGTGACAGGCGATCTTGAATGCAGGCATTCGTTTGCTCCTTCCTTGGTGAAGACGGCCACGGCAGAACCACAAAGACACGAAGACACAAAGAACGGCAACCACAAGCCGGAATGTGCGGCTACTTCCTCAGCGCGAGCAGGCAGGCCTCCTGCCGCTGCAGCGTCAGGGAGAGACGGCCCGCCTCGAGCGCCGTTTGAACGGGCTCGACCTTCCCGCCCGGCTGCACGCGCCTCCCGTCCAGCTTGCCCTTCCGGACGGGTATCGGTAGCTGAAGCGTGCAGGTCGCTGGCTTCTCCGTATCCCAGTTGATGGCGAGCACCACGTAGGCGGTCGGCGACACGAGCAGCGTTGTCTCGATGTCCTGTGCGGGCGGCTCCGCAAGCAAGCTCCCGGGGCGCCCGAGTGCCTGGGCAATGATGGCCGCGAGTTGCTCGAAGCCGCCGGGGCGAAAGGCCGGCAGTGGCACACGCTTCTTCGGGTCTCTCTCGGGCGCGACCGGCTCGAACAGGTTGATGGCGAAGTCGCCGGGGAGGAAGACCACGGTGCCCTTCCCGAGCTTGCGCGACGTGGGCTGATCGGTGCTCAGGGGCGTCGCCCCGGACAGAGTGACCAGCCGCGGCCGCTCGAGCTCCTGCCCAAGCTCATCGACGGGGGAGAGCGCCGACATCAGGACTACCGTCTTCCCGCCCTCGGCCTGCGCCCTGAGGAGCACCACCTCGCTCTCGCTCAGCGCGTAGGGGAAGGGCACCACCAGCACCTTCGCCTGGGCCAGCCGGCCCGGATCGGGATGCTCGAGGAAGGTCATCCGGAACGGATAGCCTTGCCGCAGCAGCGCGTAGAGTACGTTGCGGTGTGCGAGAAAGCCGCGCTTGGGGCCCGCGGTCCTCGTCCGCAGGCGGTCCTCCGCGCCGGCGCGGGAGAGCCAATCCCAGAGGTCCTCGGAGCGGCGGCTGTAACACACGAGCACCTCGCCGGGCACCTCGCCGCCGGCGAGGTAAGGCTCCATCGCCTGCATCAAGTCGTACACGCTTCGCACCGCGGCCTTGGGCTGCTTGGGATCGACGAAGGTCTCTCGGCCGAGGATGTAGTTCATGTGCCACCAGAAGAACTCGCTCGCGCCATGTACCCAGCACGAGAGCGCCGCGCCGTAGACATCGACCGGGTCCTTGTCGCGGTAGGTGTCATAGAGACGACACGCCTCGAGCGTCACCCCGCAGCGGCGCGGGTAGTTGGCCGCCCCCAGGTGCAGCGTGGTCTCGGTAGGGTAGAGGTGAGTCGAGTCGCCCAGGTAGTTGTGCAGGAAGATGTAGGGATCGGTCTGGAGGCAGTCGAGTCCCGTCGTGGCGCCGATCTCATCCCAGGCCGCGCCGGTCGAGAGCCGGTCATCGCTACAGACCGGCAACACACAGATCATCGTATCGGTGATGACCTGCGGGTTGACCATCTTGGCCGCCTTCACCGTGCGGTCGATCCAGTCGCGGGTGGAGTCGTAGCGGAACTGGGTGAACTGCGCCCAAACGGGGTCGGCGGTCTCCCAGGCCTGGGTCACGTCCGGGTACGGCACGCCGTACTGCTTGGTGAACCGCTCCTGGCAGGTCGGGCAGTTGCACCAGAGGGGTAGCTTGGCGTAGAGGTCCGCCACCTGCGGGTTCTGGCTCTTCTTCAGCTCCTCCACGGGGCTGGTGTTGTAGTTCCACTCGTCCGGCACGACGCCGACGGCGTCGACGCCGTACTGGGCCATGTAGGCGACGGCCTTGGTGTAGGCCTCGCCCCAGCGCTCGTTCACGCAGCCGTAGATCGGGAAGTCGGGCGAATCGGGCCCGCTGATGCTCGGCAAGCCGACGCCGACTGTCACCCAGACCTTGAACCCCCGTTTGTGGGCCTCGCGGACGAAGTCGAGGAAGGGGTCGTCCTCCTCGATGGGCGGCAGCTCTGCGCTCTTCATCACCGTCTCCCACGCAACCCCGCGGTAGAGGTGGAACGCATTGCAGCCGATCTCGGAGAGGGGCTTGAAGAAGGCCTCGCGCCGCTCGGTCGAGATCCGGTCGGAGTCCTCGAAGCCGGGTGACTGGAGGAGATTGTCTGACCGCGTCTTCCCATCGTCGAGCAGTTGGCCGACGTAGATGTCATCGAACCAGGCGGTGCCGGCCTTCTCGCGGAGGAAGGCGTAGACGGACGCGTTGGCGATGGGGGCTGGGGGCTGGTGGATCGCCTCGGCGTACTGCCAGCCGGTCTTCTGCGGGTCGAAGACGGCGATCTGCATGGCCCACGACTCGCCGGTCTTCAGGCGGAGGTCGAGGTACACCGAGCAGCGGTAGTCCGCTGGGCCACCCACGCCTTCGAGCTTCGCCCAACCGGAGATGACGAGCGGCCTCGCTGTCGCCTGGTTGAAGGTCACGAACTGCGACGCACCGTGAGCCTCGGCGTCGGTGGCGTTCGAGCACCGGATGCTCGTCTCACCCGTGTGCCTCTCCTGGCGGTCGAGCTCGTAGCCCTTCCCGTACCCGCCCCACACGCGGTTGTCCACCGCCGACCCGGGGTCGGCGTACATGCCCCGGATCAGCCCGCCCTTCGGCGGCAGCGGCGCACCCGCGGCCCTCGTCAGCACCAGGACCGGTAGTACGACGACCCAGACCGTAGTCTGCCCGATGCCCATTCTCCTCACCTCGATCAAGCGAGGAGGTTGGCTCCTTTGCGGTGGCAGACCTCCCCCGCGGGGCGTCCGACGCCTTCGGGTGGGCACCGACGACGACCTGCAGGCGCGCGCGGGGCGCATGGCGAAGGTGGGGCGGACCAGGACGGGAAGCTGAAGGCACAACGTGGGGTAGGCGTGATGTCCCTGGATCCAATGAAGTACCGCATGTACGTGGACGAGGTCGGCAACCCTGACCTCGGGTCCTCAAGAGACCCCAAACACCGCTACCTCAGCCTCACTGGTGTCATCATCGCCCTCGCCCATGTGGACGCAGTCGTGTTCCCCGAGCTTGAGCGGCTCAAACGAACCTACTTCGGCGGACACCCCGATGAGCCCATCATTCTGCACCGCAAGGAACTGGTCAACGCGGCGCCGCCGTTCGACTGCCTCCGCGACGCTGACGCTCAGGAGCGGTTCAACGAGGAGCTGCTCGGCCTGCTCGACCGGCTTGACTACTGCGCGATCACCGTCGTCATCGACAAGCTGGCGCACCTGGAGCAGTACCATGTCTGGCGCCACGACCCCTACCACTACTGCATGATGGTGCTCCTGGAGCGGCACGTACGGCGGCTGCAGGCTGCGGGCTGTCGTGGGGATGTGATGGCCGAATCCAGAGGCGGAAAGGAGGACCGCCGTCTCAAGGCCTCCTTCGAGCGCCTGGTCGCTCAGGGAACCGAGTACGTCTCCGCCGAGCAGCTTTCGGCGTCTCTGACGAGCGGCCAGCTGAAGGTCAAGCCGAAGTCGAACAACATCGCCGGGCTACAACTCGCGGACCTGATCGCCCACCCCTCGTTTCGGGCCACCCTCTGCCGTCACAACCAGGAGGCGCTCCCCGCTACCTTCGGAGGGAAGATCGCCGAGCTGCTGGAGAGGAGCAAGTACTACCGAAGTCCGCAGGGGCGTATCGAGGGTTGGGGGCGGAAATGGCTGCCATGAAAGAGAAGGAGCCCCTTGCGGGGCTCCCCGAAGGCGAACCTTCCACCTCCAGATGAACTGGATTGGGTGCATTATACCCAGGAAGAGGGGGATCGTCAACCGCGCTGATTCGGCCCTGATTCTGGGGACGCCATGCCCGACCGGCACTGGTGCCCGGCTTGACGACCGTGGGGGCGCGGCGTAGGATGAGGGCAGGCCCAGGAGGACGCGAGTGGTGGTGCCGGGATACGCGCACCACATGACGCAGCGAGGGAACCGCCGCCGAAAGCCAGGCGGTGCACCGGCGCACGCGGGCAGTTGAGTATAGCGTCGCCGGATTACACCCGCCCATACGAACGAGAGTGATCGGGCCACCCCAGGGAAGCGACCTGGCACGGACCCACCTGCGACGTGCCTCATTGCCCGGGTTGGGCAGTCAGTCGCGGCGGTCGGGTGGGTCCACGAGCATCCCGCCACGCGGCCAACGACTACCGAAGGCTGAACGCGCTGCTGGAGACGCCGCAGACCAGTGAGCGGGGCGGTCCCCCATAGGGAGAACACTGCTCGACGGCTACTGCGAGACCGCCGAATCCCTGCCAGCCTTCTGTACCAGGATCGGTCCACAGGGGAATCGGTTCTCGTTGAGAATGACCCGGAAGTGCCTGTCGATGTGGGGCGGGGCACCCGCGAAGAGGGCTTCGCTGGTGACTATGAACGCGGGAATCCGTAGGTCGTGGCCGCGAAGATGATCGACGAGAGCGGCAACCTCGGCACTCCCGGCCGCCTTCAGCGTGGCGAAGACGAGTAGTCCGCACTCAACACGGCGAGCCAGGTCGATCAGCCTGTTTGTCTGCTTCAGGTCGAACCCGCTGTCGGCCTTGACCTCGGCAAGGCCCAGCTTGTCCGACAGGGCGAACACGAGATCGACTTCCGCGAGGCGGTTCTCCCCCCCAGTCTCGTAGACCTCGTGGTTGGCCACGAACCTCCTCATGGCGAAAGGCTGCCTGTCCAGAAGGTGGATCGTCAGGAGGACCGGCAACACGCCTTGGTCCACCGCGTTCGCGACCAGTTGGTTGAGCCTGAAATGGTCCCCCAGGACCCCCTGTTGGGAGAAGATTGGCAGGCCGACGGGTTTGTTGCACCCATCGCATCTGTTCTCTTCCTGCAGAGACGCGAGTGGGTACCACAGATCGCTGCCACAGTGGGGACAGGGGAAGCTCTTGCCCCTCAACAGGACTCGCTTCCCATAGAGGTCCTGGATGGTCGCAAACAGCTCCGCCTGTTGCTCCTTCGTGCCACCAACGAGTGAGGTCATCCCCTGGACGTCCCAGGCCGGCTGGGAGCCCCTCGTCTCCAACGACGGGAGACACCTCGCGATCACCTCCCGGATCCCCGCTTCGGACTCGCTGCCGACCGCACTTGCCAGGCTCTCCGCCAGTCTTCTTCTCCTTGGCGGCGTGAGTTTGACCAGGAGCTGGAGGACACGTTCGTCGGCCAGAAGACCGATCCCGTCATGGCCGCCGAGGAGTTCGATGGTCTGGTTAGCTACCTTGGTTGCTGGAGTCGCTCTGAGTTCCAGACCATGTCCGGCGAACACACAACTGAGCACCGCCTCGGTGCCCGGCAACCTGATCTCCTCCACCACCGGCCTGTCCTCGAGGAAGGCGATCTGCTCGCCGTATCGTGAAAGGGTCCCCTGGTCGACCTTCGCGAAGTAACGCGGGAATAGCTGTCGATCCGGTAACTCCACAAACTGCTCACCCAGGTCCGGGGTCCGGGGGGTCCAGAACTCTGGTATGCCGACCACATCGAGTGCGAAGCCGACGTTCCAACCACTCGTCGATAGGAGCTTGTCTGCAGGGTGGCTGATTCGCAGCCTGCCATCAACTACGGACACGACCTGTGTGGACTGGAACATACTCCACCCTGTGGTGTGGGACTGGAACCAGTACACTGAGTGATCGATCGCCCCTATGCCCATCTCGCTCACCAGCCGTGCAATCCCCTCGTCGTCCGTGAACAGGCAGCAGTGCTGGAAGCCTCCCAGTTGGTGCTGGTGTCGCTCGACTGCCTCGGCCGGGAGCCAGACCGTTGTGTTGTACGGGTGGGTCGCACGCGTGTTCCAGAAGTAGCTCATGCTTCGCAGCCTCTGTCGGTCGCCGATGACGAGGGTTGGCTTCCCGCGGAAGTACTCGTGTGGGTTGTGGTTCAGATGCCATACGCTCGATTCTTCCCGCAAGGCGGCGAGATCCAGGGACATGTGCAGGAGATTGCCGCCGCGTGTCTTGGTCAGGTCGAGCATCTGCTCCACCGACTGGATGGGCCTAATCCGGACGTGCTCCCACACGGACTCCTTCAGTTCCTCCTCGAGGTCAGGACCGACCATGCCGAAGTTCAGCGAGAGCGCGGCCCAGTCAGGGCCCGCCTCCTCACCGAAGCAGGAGAAGACCTCCGGGGCACCCTCTGGGTCGCCGACCTTCAGGAACCGTGGGAGGTTGTCGACGAGGCACAGCCGGGTGGAAAGACACTGGAAGTTCCCGTCTCCCACGCTACAGCTTAGGGCGGGCAGCTTGAAGACGCCTCGTAGCTTCTCGGTGTCTGCCGATGACAGGTTCAGGAGCACGTCTGGGCGATGTCTGTCCACGAAGCCAAGCACGTTGTCCGAGGCGAGACCCTCGTCGTTCAGCAGGATGAGATTCGATAGGCCCATCACCTCGCCCGTGACGAACCCAACTACCTGGAAGAACGCATCCACATCATCCTCTTCGACGATGAAGAGCTTCTTGATGGGTCTGACCTTCGTGCGGATGGTCTCTATCCGGCTCATCTGACTTCCCCCTCTCCACGGGCGCTAGATCGCTCCCGCGACTGGCGGGGTAGCTCGCCACTTGCGGGCCGCACTGCGTCTGGTCTCGCCCGGTGATTATACCAAGGCTCCGAGGCTGATGCCAGCGATCCGTAGACGCCAGGTCCGTCGCCGAGGCAGCGGCGTTGGTGCTGAGCTGCACGTCGGACCCGTGGACTCACAGCCGAGGGGGCCTACCCCGCCCAGCCGGGGGCCCATGGGGGCTCCGGGCACGCCGCGCCCACTCCCCCTGGCCCTCACCCCGCCTTCCACCACTTCCCCTCCCACGGCTCGAGGCTCACCTGCAACCTCGTGTACCCGTCCGGTGTGCGCTTCGCAGTCAGGCCTGGGAACCTCACTCCCTCGGGCAGGCGGACCCCGATCTCGGCCTGGGTCTTCAGACCCGCCCGCTCGCGGACGAGCAGCATCTTCCCGTCACCGCTCAGGTAGACGCGGAGGTTGTGGGGCGCGAGGATCGGGCGGTCGAGCCGGGCGGCGCTCGCCAGGGCCTCGTAGATCGGCACCATCGCGTCGCGAGGGTTCTGCTCGGGCGACAGGCCCCAGAGGTTCTCGTAGGCCAGGCCGAGTGGGAAGCCGAAGGCGATGATCTGGTTGCCGCGGTAGGCGAGGCGCTTCGCGATCGGTGAGCCGTCGGCGGCCCGGAGGAAGGTGCCCTCCGCGTCGAACGTCCCCGTAGCCGGCACATGGCCGAAGTCGAAGGTCAGCCGCTGCTCCCGGGGGCCTTCGCGCAGCACGACCTGCTGCTTGCCCGTCAGGTCCACGGTGTGCGCATAGTCCCTCATCCCCAGCCATGCCTGCAGGCGAGGGCAGAACTCGGCCTCGGGCTGCAGCCTCGTTCCGCGCTTCCCGATCCGCCCGATGGCGAGCACCCTCTCGCCCCGGTGTCTGGCGTCGCTCAGCCACTCCTCCAGCGCCTCCCACGCACCATCACACAGATCAATCGCAACGCTGGGCACGACGACGAGCCGGTACGGGTCCAGGCTGATGCTCGGCGTGATGCCGTTGGCCTCTGCCGTTCTCCTGACTCCTGCCGTTCCCTGCCCCCTGACCCCTGCCGTCCGCACATCCCGGTCCATCACGATGTCGAACTCGACGTTGAGCTGCGTCAGCGCCTCCGCTACGGTCATGACATTCCCGTAGTCCAGCCCGCTCATGTTGGAGTGCTGCAGGTTCGCGTTGCGGACGATGAGCACTTGCACCGGGCGCCGCAGCGGGAAGGCCGCGCCCTGGACCGCGGGCATGAAGTCGGCCATCCACCGAAGGAGTGGGGTCTCATGCGGCGGCAAGCCGGCGGCCGCGCCGCTGATGTGGTTCCACGTGTAGGTCTGGGTCCACGCGCAGCCGCCGCCGATCTCGTCGAAGAGAGCGCCGCGGTAGTAGTTCAGAACCTCCTCGGGGTGTTCCGGGCGTCCGCCCTCGCCCTCGCCGGGGGCGACGCCGCGCGAGGGGCTGCCAGGCGCGAGGACGTAGGGCCGGTAGGAGGCGATCACCTTGATCGTCTTGCGCTGGGTGGCCCAGGCGGGAATCTCGGAGAGGTCCTGGCCGGAGTCGTGGCAACCGACGCCGATCACGTCGAAGGGCAGATCGGTGCGACGGTAGAGGTGCAGGAAGTGCCAGCTATTGGTGAAGTCCTGCGCATTGCTGTAGAAGAGGAGCTGGTGCGGCATCCCTTGCCGCACCAGCTCCACCCACCGGCAGAGCATCCCGAAGAGCAGCTCGTCCTCGCGCATCTCGTAGAAGTCGATCCACAGTGGGTCCTCGGGGGTGAACTCGTTGTAGGACTTGAACCCGGCGAGGGTCACCTGCGGCTCGGCCGGCGAACGGAAGCCCGGCCAGAGGGGGAGAGGGATGTCGAGCCACCCCTTCGCGCCATCAAACACGCCCTCTCGCGCCACGTAGCGCGGCACGAGGACCTCCTGCGGCGGGTCGCCGGGCCAGTACTCGGGGGCACGGTTCTGCTTGTAGTAGGCCGAGAGATCGCCATAGTCGTAGCCTCGCGGCGTCTGCTGGCGGAAGGCGTCGAGCGAACCGTACTTGGCCCGCAGGTAGTCGGCGAAGAGAGCGTGCTGGTGGGGATTGGCGAGGTCGTGGGCGAGGCCGATGTCCTCCTCGCCGATCATCATGCCCAGGACGTTGGGGCACTCGGAGAAGTGGCGCATGGCCTTCCGCATGGCGAAGGCCTGGGCTTCGAGGACCTCGGGGTAGATGTGATAGCGTGACCGGTAGGGCGGGGGCACGACATCGTCGTGGGCGCCCCAGTAGAAGTCACCCTCGAACACGATGTACCGGCCGTGCGCGTAGGCGCGGCGCACGAAGTAGCTCAGGAGGTCGATCCCGCGCTCGAAGTGGGGGAGATTCGTGCCCTTCGGTTGCCTGGCGAGGGGCGCCCACTGGCCCTCGGCGGTCAGCAGCCAGCTCCAGCCGGTCTGGCGCAGGTAGAGGTGCACGCCCGTCCTCGCCATGAGGTCGAGGTCGCGCTCGAGCTGGTCGAAGTCCATGTCGGGGACGCTGAGAACCGCTCCGCCGTCCGCGATCTGGCTGTAGATCGTGAAGAAGAGATGGCGCACTTCCCCCGCGCCGTCGAGGAGCTGCCCCGTCTTCTCATCCAGGCGACAGAAGCCGCCGAACTGGTTGGCCCATTGGAGGTCTTCGGGGGGCTCGCCGAGCTTCAGCGGCGGCTCACGCTGGTCATCCGGCCAGGAAGCTCGCAGCCGCGAGTTGTGCTTCCCGATCCGCTCCCGGAGCATCTCACGCGGGAGCAGAGCGAACTCGTGCCCCCAGATTCCCTCCCCGGGCACCCGGCAGTAGGCGGCCCCGACTGCCGCCGGGCGCCAGTCGCCTGCCGCGCGCGGGTCGGCCGGCCAGTCGGCAGCGGGCTGTGTCGCACACTCCCAGCCCTGGCCGGTCGTCAGGTCCTCCCAGGAGCCGTCGGTGTACTCGACCCGGAGCTGGGAGTAGAGCATGGGTCGCCACTCGGAGTAGACCCGAGCAGCCGCGAACAGCTCCCCCGGCTTCAGCCGATCGGCCACCTCCGCCCAGACCGGCAGCGCCTCGAGGCCGTCGTAGCCGCTGAGAGCGATGCGGCCATCGAGGTACAGGTCGACCGTCTGGCTCGGGGCGGTCATGAGCACGGCCCGTCGCACCGGGCTCTTCACCCTCCACGTACCTCGCAGGTAGATGGTCCTGGCCCACCCCCGACCCGCCTCCGGCGGCTGGCCGATCCAGCGGGCGTCGTCCGGGAGGAAGGGCGAGGGCTCGGTGGGAGGGTACCACATGGGCTCCTGGGCCGTGGCGCTGACGGCCCAGAGCACGGTGAACGCGGCGAGGGATCTGGTCACCGGAGCCATCAGTTGTCCTCTCCCCATTCGGCGATGCGCGTGACCTGCTCGGGCGTCGGCGGGATGTCGCCCCGCAGCAGCGGGTCGTGTGTCTCCGCCATCCAGCGCTCGACACGCGAGCGGAGGTCAGCGAGAGTGTCGGCCTGGGCCGGGTCGTCGGCGAGATTCCGGCGTTCCCACGGGTCGGCCTTAAGGTCGTACAGCTCCTCTTCGGGCCGCCGCGAGCCGTAGTACTCATCGCGCATCTCGCGACCGGCAAGGCCCTGGTAGACGTCGAGCGGGAGATAGACGAGGGGGCGATCACCGAAGTTGCGGATGTACTTGGACCGCGTGGTGCGGATGGAGCGCATGGGGTTGTACTTGTCGTGCCAGGTCATCTCAGAGAAGACCGAGTCGCGCGGCTCGTACTCGCCGCCGTCGAGCAGGCCGAGGAAGCTTCTACCGTCAAGGCCTGCGACCGGCGGAGCGCCGGCGAGGTCCAGGATGGTCGGCATGAGATCGCAGTTGCTGAGCAGGGCCCTGTCCCGCCGTCCGCCATCGAAGCGCCCCGCGAGCCGCGCGATCAGTACCGTCCTCAGCCCCGGCTCGTAGCAGGTGCCCTTCGCTCTCGGCATCGCGAGACCGTGATCGGTGGTGAAAATGAGCAGCGTATCTCGGTCGAGGCCGGTCTCAGACAGGGCGCCCGCGATCAGGCCGACTGCCTCGTCGACCGCATGCACCAGGCCGTTGAGGTCGGCGATGTCCTGCCGGATGCCGGGCCGGTCGGGAAGCCAGGGGAGGAGCCCCACCTCCGCCGGGTCGTCGCTCCGGTACCCCTCCTGCTGATAGGGTCGGTGCGGCTCGAAGAACCCTGCGTTCAGGTAGAACGGCGGTCGGTGGCTCGACGCCGCGTGCTCCCGCACGAACTGCGCGACGGCCGGCGCGACCTCCAGCGCCTTGCCGCCTGCGGGGTGAATGTGCTGGTAGCCCAGCCGCTCAGCGCGGCCGGACTCGTGCTGCAACCCGAAGAGGTGGGTCTGGTAGCCGATGTCGCTGAGGTAGTGGGGCAGGCAACGAACGTCGTCGTTGAGCCCCCACCCGATGTGCGCCAGGCCCATGAGCCCGTTGCGGTGCGGGTAGAGCCCAGTCATGATGCTGCCGCGGGAGGGCGAGCACTGAGCAGCCGAGCAGAGATAGTGGTCGAACAGCACCCCATCCGCCGCCAGTTCGTCGATCGCGGGAGTCTCGACCCCGGCCCCCAGGCAACCCACGTGGTGCCCGAGGTCGTGGCAGACGATCATGAGCACGTTCGGATGACGGTGAACGCTCGGCACGCGCGCCTCCTGTAGCAAGGGGACACGAGCTTCTTCCCACGGAGGGGGCGCCCAACCTCTTCCCGGCGGGGAGAACCAAGACAGAACCAGAGGCAGTCGCCCATTCCCGGGAAGCCCAGGATCTCGGGCTTCCCGGGAATGGGCGACTGCCTCTGGTTCTGCCGTTCTTGGTGCCTCTCTGGTTCCGCTGGCGTCAGGCGTTGTCACGCGTGATCATCCAGCGGCCGGGCGCCGGTTGGGTGTCCTGGAGTCGGGGGGACTCGATGAGACCCCAGCGGTGGAACAGGAACTCGAACCCACAGACGAGCTGGGCGGCGACGCTCGGGCACGACCGGGCGGAGGCATACTCCAGGGCGCGGCAGACATCACCCGGGAGCGCCGCGGGGGCGACCGCCAGCGCGAAGTACCGAGCCTGGCCGAGCAACTGCAGTGTGAACAGCTCGCCGTCCGAGTTGGCCTCGTAGGGAACCACCTCGAGAGCATGGCGGCTGATGGCGAGGGGCCCATGGTGGACGAACGGGCGCCGAGACCCGAACAGGCGGGCCGCGGGCCAGCGGGGGAAGGTCCGGATCGGCTCTCTCCCCACAGGGGCGTCGCAGACGGGGAGTACGATCTCGGCTCGCTCGGCGAGTATGGGCTGGACGAGTCCGGAGAGGGCGGAAACTCCGTCGACCCCGTGTGGCCCGACAACGAGGCAGTCAGCTCCGGCGCGCAGCCCCTCCTGGAAGGCGGCCTTGAGGTCGGCGCCGTGCCGGCCCGAGGAGGCGATGTCCGTCACCCGCCAGCCAGATCGCGGGGCCGGCTCTCTAGCGCCGTCAACTGGCTGCCCGGAAGGCAGGAGTACGACCACGAGAACCTGCCTCTCGGTGGGAGCCGGGCCGCCGTCGGCGGCGTACGCCTGGCCTCGCTCGCGGGAGACGTTGAGGACGTTGGGCGGTGCCGCGACCAGCGTGGACACAGACGTACCTCGCGCAGTAGCAGTGGCAAGTGAGGCAGTTTCCAGACTCGACGTTCGTGGCACGCGCGACCCCCGCGTGGGTGCTGTGGGCCATCGGCGGGTCGCCGATGCCAGAGAGACGGGCTCTTCAGACTGCCCCAAGTGCCATTATCCCCCACTCGCAGCCAACGGGCACAACGCAATCTGGGGAGACGGGCCCAGACCGAGACGGAGGCAACAGAGCTGTGTGGGTGGCCCGGAGAGGCATGGTATGGGGACCTGCGAGGCCGTACCAAACGGCGGTCGTGGCCGTACCGACGAGATGGAATGCAAGGGCCCCGCGCCGGAGCATCCGCTCACGCGACAAAGCCGGGCCCACGACTGGCACACCATCGAGGCGGACACCGATGTCCAGGCTCAGTCGTCGCAGCGGTTTCACTCTGATCGAGGTCTTGATCGTCATCGTGGTGATCGCCATTCTCGCGGCGATTGTTGTCCGCCGGTTGCTTGGCGCCGGTCGTCAGGCACGCGAGGCCAGCCTGAGAGCCCACCTGCAGGAGATGCGGAACGCCATCGGTCTGTTCCAGGCGCAGTGCGGCGACTACCCGAACGCGCTGGCGGACATCGTGGCCACAGCCGCCCCCGCGAGCGGCGGCAACGGGGTCGCCATCAACGCCAGCGACTTCAAGGGCCCGTACCTGACCACGCCGGACGGCGGCCTGCCGAAGAACCCGATGACGGGCGCCAACGCCGAAGGCACCGACTGGCTCTACACCAAGACGACCGGCGCGCTGAAGGCCAAGTCCGGAACGGCTGTGGACGGAACGAACTACAGCACCTGGTAGGCTGTCGTGTGCTCGGGGCTGGAGAACGGGGCAGGAGCCAAGCTCCTGCCCCGTCTGGCGTATGAAGGGAGAGCGGCACCGTTCAGCACTCGGCACTTGGAAACGGGAGCGCCACCCGGGCGGTAGGGCACGTGCCAGAAAAGTGTGTGGCGGGGAGTGAAGGGGATGGTATAGCAGGTTGTGAGGTCGTACGAAGCGGCGGTCGTGGTCGTACCGACAAGATGGAATGCAAGGGCCCCGCGCCGGAGCATCCGCTCACACGATAGAGTCGGACCCACGACTAGCACACTCAAGGAGGACACCGATGTCCAGGCTCAGTCGTCGCAGCGGTTTCACCCTGATTGAGGTGTTGATCGTCATCGTGGTGATCGCCATTCTGGCGGCGATCGTTGTCCCCCGGTTGCTCGGCGCTGGTCGTGCGGCGCGCGAGGCCAGCCTGAGAGCCCATGTGCAGGAGATCCGTAACGCCATCGGTCTGTTCCAGGCGCAGTGCGGTGACTACCCGAACGCACTGGCGGACATCATGGCCACGGCCGCGCCCGCGAGTGGCGGCAACGGTGTCACGATCAACACCGTCGACTGGAAGGGCCCTTACCTGACCACGGCGGACGGCAACCTGCCGAACAACCCGATCTCGGGCGCCAATGCGGAAGGCACCGACTGGCTCTACACCAAGACGACCGGCGCGCTGAAGGCCAAGGCCGGAACGGCTGTGGACGGAACAGACTACAGCACCTGGTAGGCTATCGTGTGCGCGGGGCTGGAGAACGGGGCAGGAGCCAGGCTCCTGCCCCGTCTGGCGTATGAAGGGAGAGCGGCACCGTTCAGCACTCGGCACTTGGAAACGGGAGCGCCACCCGGGCGGTAGGGCACGTGCCACAAAAGTGTGTGGGGGGGAGTGAAGGGGATGGTATAGCAGGTTGTGAGGTCGTACGAAGCGGCGGTCGTGGTCGTACCGACAAGATGGAATGCAAGGGCCCCGCGCCGGAGCATCCGCTCACACGATAGAGTCGGACCCACGACTAGCACACTCAAGGAGGACACCGATGTCCAGGCTCAGTCGTCGCAGCGGTTTCACCCTGATTGAGGTGTTGATCGTCATCGTGGTGATCGCCATTCTGGCGGCGATCGTTGTCCCCCGGTTGCTCGGCGCTGGTCGTGCGGCGCGCGAGGCCAGCCTGAGAGCCCATGTGCAGGAGATCCGTAACGCCATCGGTCTGTTCCAGGCGCAGTGCGGTGACTACCCGAACGCACTGGCGGACATCATGGCCACGGCCGCGCCCGCGAGTGGCGGCAACGGTGTCACGATCAACACCGTCGACTGGAAGGGCCCTTACCTGACCACGGCGGACGGCAACCTGCCGAACAACCCGATCTCGGGCGCCAATGCGGAAGGCACCGACTGGCTCTACACCAAGACGACCGGCGCGCTGAAGGCCAAGGCCGGAACGGCTGTGGACGGAACGAACTACAGCACCTGGTAGGCTGTCGTGTGCGCGGGGCTGGAGAACGGGGCAGGAGCCAGGCTCCTGCCCCGTTTCGCCGGCCGGTGCTCACCAGTCCCCGTGGAGGAAAGGGTTGCAGGAGGTGGCGGTGGTGGGGTATGATAGCGTTGGCGTAGGAAGGCACGTGCCTGGTCTGCGGTGATAGCCATGTATCCATTCGCGAACTCCCGGCGACGGGGCCGAAGGGGCTTCACCCTGCTCGAGATGCTCATTGTCGTGATGTACATCGTCATCCTTGCCACGATGGTCCTGCCCAGGCTCACCGGCGTCGCCCGACGGGCGTCCGAGGCGAACCTCCAGGCGACTCTGCGGGAGATCAGGAATGCCGTGGCCTCGTTCCAGGCCGAGACGGGCCTGTACCCCGTGCAACTGGCCGATATTACGTCGACCCAGGCCCCCGACACCGGCCTTACGCCGGGGGGCATTGAGGTCGGCATAATGGCCAACGACTTCCATGGTCCCTATCTCCTTGCCCCAGGCGGCGGCCTGCCGGTGGACCGAATCAACGGCCGCAGGGAATGGGACTACTCCGCGACGCCGCCGAACGTCGGGAGGGTTCGGTCGCTCTCCACGGGCACGAGCCTGGACGGCGAGCCCTACTCGACCTTCTGACACCGTTCCCCCGCGGCTCGGGTTCAGCATGAGGCGCCTCGTGTCAGGCTCTCCAGCCGGCGAGGCGCTCTGGCTTGCGGGCGCCTCCGGTCATCGCGCTCGGGCGGCATGCAGGGGGTCCATGCTCGTGTCGGGAAACACGCGCTGACCATGGATGGCAGGCCCGAACGCCCCACGCCGCGGACTCCGTCATCCCAACTGGTCGTGCAGGTGACACATGCCAACCCCGTTCTCTAGCCGCATGCACCTCCTCTCGGGCGAGGGAGCCTTCGAGGTACTCGCCCGCGCTCGCGAGCTCGAGCGCCTGGGAAGGGAGGTCATCCATCTCGAGATCGGCCAGCCGGACTTCCCGACGCCGAGGCACATCCGACTGGCCGCGGCGCACGCCATGGAAGAGGGCTTCACGGGCTACACACCCTCGCCCGGCCTGTGGGAGTGCCGGGAGGCCATCGCGGACGATGCCTCCCGGGCGCGTAGGGTGACGATCCGGCCTGAGTCGGTGTGCGTCACCCCTGGCGCGAAGCCGATCATCTTCTTCGGCATGCTGGCGCTCGTCAACCCCGGGGATGAGGTGATCTACCCCGACCCGGGCTTCCCGATCTACGCTTCCTGCATCCGGTTCGCCGGTGGAACGCCCGTGCCGATCCCACTGCGGGAGGAGAACGGGTTCCGTCTCGATCCGGGCGAGCTGGCCTCCCTGGTGACGCCTCGGACGCGCGTGGTGTTGATCAACTCCCCCCACAACCCGACCGGGAGCGCGCTGTCGCGGGAGGACATCGAGCGAATCTGCGAGGTCTGCCTGAGCCATGGGCTCTCCCTCATGAGCGATGAGCCCTACCGACGCATCCTCTACGAAGGGGAGTTCTGCAGTCCGCTCTCGGTGCCCGGCATGGCCGAGCGAACGCTGGTCATCGACGGGTTCAGCAAGACCTATGCCATGACCGGGTGGCGGCTCGGGTTTGGGATCGGACCGGCAGATCTGATCGAGGGAATCTCGCTCCTGCAGACCAACTGCACCTCCTGCACCGCGGCCTTCACGCAGATGGCCGGTGTCGCGGCCCTGAGGGGCCCGCAAGATGAGGCGGAGGCGATGGTGGCCGAGTTCCGCCGGCGGCGAGACATCATCGTCCAGGGGCTGAACGAGATCCCGGGGGTCTCGTGCGTAACGCCGGCGGGCGCCTTCTACGCCTGGCCGAACGTGAAGGTCCACGCCGCGAGCGGCGTCGAGTCGCTGGCGAGGCGGCTGCTCGACGAGGTGGGAGTCGCCTGCATGTGGGGGACATCGTTCGGGGCACAGGGCGAGGGATACCTGCGATTGAGCTATGCCAGCTCGGTGGACAACATCCGCGAGGCCCTGCGGCGCATCCGCAGCCTCGTCTCGGCCTAGACCGGTTGCGCGGCAACCGGTACGCTGATCGGGAGGGTAGGGACCCATGGGGCGCATCTTCGACGCGATGAACCAGTTCTTCACGGCAGACGACTGGAAGTTCACGCAATTCGAGGGCAGGGACATCCTGCGGATGGGCTTCTCGGGCGACAACGGCCAGTGGACCTGCTTTGCGCAGGCCCGGGAGGAGCAGGAGCAGTTCGTGTTCTACTCATCGTGCCCGGTGAAGGTGTCCGAGGAGAAACGACATGCCCTCGCGGAGTTCCTCACGCGCGCCAACTGGGGGTTGGTAGTCGGCAACTTCGAGATGGACTACACCGACGGAGAGATTCGCTACAAGACGAGCATCTCGGTGAAGGATGGCGAGGTCCTGACGCCAGGGCTGATCAAGCACGCGGTATACCCGAACGTGCTGACGATGGACCAGTACCTGCCGGGGATCATGGCTGTGCTCTACGCGGACGTCTCCCCGGCCGATGCCATCGCGAAGGTGGAGGGATAGATCGCCCTCGAGGCCGACAGAAGGAAACGACCGGGCAGGGCATCTCGGCCCTGCCCGGCTTCGCTTCCGGGTGCAGGTGGGAGGGGGATGCTACCTGCCCGGGCCTTTGGGCGTCCCTGGACCGGGAGGCCCGGCAGGGCCCTTCAACAAGCCCACGCCCGCGCCTCCTCCGGCGACGGGCATGCCGCCGAGCCCTCGGCTGACCCCGCCGAGCCGCTTGAGCGCCGCCTTGGCCTCCTTCAGGCGCGCATCGCTGCCCGCGTTGGCCACGAAGGAGTTGAACTCGGCGATGGCGCCGGCCTTGTCGCCCTGCTCGGCGAGGATCCAGGCCGCGACCCAGTGGGCATCCTTGTTCTTCAGGTCCGCCTGAGCGGCTTCCCGAGCCATTGCCAGAGCGCCGTCGTAGTTGCCGCTTCTCTTCGTCGTGAGCGCCTTCTTCGCGAGGCCGGCTGCCTTCGCCGGGTCAACGGGGCCTGACCCCGCCTTGGGCCCCCCGCCTGCTCCCGCAAGTCCACCCGGACCAGCCGCCGCTGTGGCCCCCCCTGGCCCCCCAGGGGCAGGAGCTCCGCCCGCCCCCTTGGGCGCCGCGCCGGGCGGCCCGGGTGCGGGCCCGGGCGCGCCGGGTGGGCCACCGGGCCCGGCCGCAACAGGGGTCGGTCCGGCCCCGGTCTTGGCCTCCGTCTTGGCCTCGCCGCCCTTCTTCCCGCCGAAGAGACACCCGCCCAGGACCATCGAGCTCACGAGGACTACAATGAGCAGACTCGTTGTGCAGGCCGTCCGCATGGTACCTGTTCCCTCCCTGGTGTGGCTCGGCTCAGGAGCCTGAACCGCATGAGGCGTAATTCAACGCGGGCGCCGGGGCCTCCTTCCCCGAGCAGAGGGTGCGACGGCCCTTTTTTGGGCGGCGGATCGTCGCGCGGCAAGGCGCCTCCCGCGTCCACCCAGCGAGTCGGGCTCCGGCTTGACAAGGCCTTGGCCCGACCGTATACTGTCGCGTGCCGTCTCGCCGGCCACCCGGCTGCTGAGAGCGGGCGACGGACGCGCGGTGGCGAGTCCAGAGCATCGGTGTCGGTCTTGGCCCGAGCCTGTGGGCTCGAGGGCGGGTGTGCCGGCCGGCTCCCAGGCGGCCCCCATGCGTTACCAGATCCTACGCCAACTGCGACAGCCTTCCGGGCGGATGGTGCTGGAGATCGACGCCCCTGCCCCGCCGGGCATCGGCGCTGACCTCGCAGGCAATGTGGTCGGCCGGGTGGAACTGACGAACGTGGGGAAGTCGGTCGCGGCGCGCGGCCGGATTGCGGGGGAGGCCAGGCTTCGGTGCTCGCGCTGCCTGCAGGGGTTCGGGTGGCCCTTCGAGATCGGCTTTGTGGAGACGTGCGCCCTGTGCGAGATCGACGCCCCGGTTCACTACCAGGCCGAGGAGGAGGATGGTGAGGACCCGATCCCCATCCTCGATGACGAGATTGTGGACCTGTCGGAGCTCGTGAGGCAGCTAATCGCGGTCGAACTGCCCTACTGCCCGCTCTGCAGACCCGACTGTGCGGGTCTGTGCCCCCGATGTGGGGCGGACCTGAACCTGGCGCCGTGTGGGTGCGAGGACGAGTCCATCGACCCGCGGTGGGCGGAGCTCAAGAGCCTGAAGCAAGGATGACGGTACTGCATCGGTCGCGGGGAGACGACCTGCTCCGCTAGGGGGCCGGCAAGCCCGGCTCATGCGACCCGAGGCGGGGAGAAGGAGGAGCAATGGCGCAGCCCAAGAGGAAGCATTCCCACGCGCGGACCCGGCAGAGGCGGGCGCACCTGAACCTGCCCACTCCCCGGTACGCCCTCTGTCCGAAGTGCGAGGAACCGGTCTCGCCGCACAACGTCTGCCGGAAGTGCGGCTTCTACCGGGGCCGGCAGGTTCTCACCATCCGTGAGCGCAAGGGCAAGAAGAAGGGCGAACGGCGCCGATAGGCCCTGAGCCGACGGCCCTGTCCTCCGGACCGGGTAGGGGAGCAGCATGCGGATAGCCGTTGACGCCATGGGGGGCGACCATGCGCCACGCGAGGTCGTGGCGGGGGCCCTCCTTTCCTGTCGTGAGCCGGGGCACGAGGTGGTTCTGGTCGGGCGGCCGGGGGCGATCAGCGCCTGCCTGGCTGAGCTGGCCGGACCGACCGAACGTGTGCAGGTGGTGGTGGCCGAGGATGTCATCGGCATGGGCGAGTTGCCGGCCGCGGCGTGCAAGCGCCGGAACAGCTCCATCGCGGTGGCCACCCAACTCCTGCGAGCAGGCGACGTCCAGGCGGTCGTGTCGGCCGGGAACAGCGGCGCCTTCATGGCCTGCGCGCTTGTCGTGCTCGACACGTTGCCCGGGATTGAGCGTCCGGCCATTGCGGTCTGCCTCCCCCGGCCCGGCGGTCCGGGAGTGCTGCTTGACGCCGGGGCCAATGCCGACTGCAAGGCGACTCATCTGGTCCAGTTCGCCCAGATGGGCCGAGTGTATGCCCGGGACATCCTGGGCATCAGTGACCCGGCGGTGGGCCTTCTGAGCATCGGCGAGGAGGCCTCGAAGGGCACGAGCCTGACGAAGGCAGCCCACCAGCTCCTGGCGGAGCTTGGGGGGGAGATTAACTTCGTCGGCAACGTGGAGCCGACCCGGGTGTTCTCGCCCGATGCGGATGTCATCGTGTGCGACGGCTTCACAGGCAACGTGGTGCTGAAGACGGCTGAGGGCACCGCGACGGCTCTGCTCGAAGCGTTCCGGGAGGCCCTGACCGGGAGCCTCCGGGCGCGGCTCGGCGCGGGTCTCCTCCGAGGGTCGCTCCACCGGCTGGCGGCGGACTTCGACTACGCGACCCACGGTGGGGCGCTTCTTCTGGGTGTGAACGGGGTCTGCGTGGTCAGCCATGGGCGCTCCGATGCCCGGGCCATCAGCAGCGCCATTGTTGTCGCCCGGCGGTCGGTGGAGGCCGCGGTGACGGAACGCCTCACCCAGGCATGTCAGTCGCAGGCGGTGCCGGTCGCCCCGGTGTGAAGCCCGGGGCCGCCTGGGAACTGGCGCCGCTCAGGCGCGTCGGTGATCCGACGCGCTTACGTGCTCTTGGCGGGGACATTGCGTAGGTCGGCCGGCGTCCCGTCCGGCAGCAATCACGGTGAGCAACCTTGCAGAGCCACAAACCCTCAGCGCGGGTGGTCGGGCTTGGCACGTACCTCCCCGAGCGCATCCTGACGAACGCCGAGCTCGAGAGCCGGCCGGAGCTGGAGACGAGTGACGAGTGGATCGTCAAGCGGACCGGCATCCGCGAGCGGCACCTGGCAGCCGCCGGCGAGTACACGTCGGACCTCGCTACGAAGGCGGCGGAAGCATGCCTGGCCGATGCCGGGGTGAGTGCCGCCGACCTTGATCTCATCGTCGTCGCGACCGTCACGCCGGACATGCTCTTCCCGGCGACGGCGTGCCTGGTGCAGCGGAACCTGGGGGCCAGGAAGGCCGCGGCCTTCGATCTGCTGCTCGGCTGTACGGGGTGGGTTTCGGGGCTGGCGACCGCGGCCCAGTTCGTCGAGAACGGCACCTACGCGAACGTCCTGGTCATCGGCGCGGAGACGTTGTCGCGCATTACGGACTGGACCGACCGCACGACCTGCGTCCTGTTCGGGGATGGCGCGGGTGCGACGCTCGTGGCGGGGGGTGAGCCAGGATCAGGCCTGCAGTCGTTCGCGATGGTGAACTATGGGGAGTACGGCGACCTGCTGACGCAGCCCGCCGGCGGGTCGCGGCAGCGGGTGACGCCGGAGGTCATCGCGGCCCACGACGACTGCATCAAGATGTCGGGCCGGGAGATCTTCCGCCTGGCTGTCGAAGGCATCCCGGCCGTCGCCGAGGAAGCGATGGCCAAGGCGGGCATCACGGCGGCGGATGTGGACCTGCTGCTCATGCACCAGGCGAACATCCGGATCATCGAGGCGGCGGCCGACCGGTTCGGTTTCCCGAGAGAGAAGGTGGCGGTGACGGTCGACCGTCATGGCAACACCTCGGCCGCCTCCATGCCCCTGGCCCTGGGCGTCATGCGCGCCGAGGCCCGCCTCTCACGCGGGGATACGATCCTTCTGGTCGGCTTCGGCGCCGGCTTCTCGCTGGCGGCGGCCGTGCTGCGTTGGTGAGCCGGCCGTCAACGGGACGAGCGTAGAGAAGGGAGCGATGGTCGTGGACTTCCACTTCACCGAGGACCAGCAGGGAGTCTTCGCCGCGATCAAGGAGTTCTGCGACGAGGAACTGGCGCCCAATGCTCAGAAGGTGGACGAGGCGGGGGTCTTCCCCTGGCCGAGCGTGAAGAAGGTCGCCGAGATGGACCTGATGGGCATCCCCGTGCCCGAGGAGTACGGCGGCATGGGGATGGGCTTCCTCACTTGGGCGGTGTGCGCCGAGAGCCTGAGCACCGCCTGCACGACCACGGGCGCCGTCTTCGGCGCGCACATGCTGGCGCTCTACCCGATCATGGTCTTCGGGACCGAGGAGCAGAAGAAGAAGTACCTCACGCCGCTGGCCACGGGAGAGAGGATCGGCGGCTTTGGGCTCACCGAGCCGAACGCGGGCTCGGATGCGGGGTCAGTCGCGACGCGGGCCGAGCGGCACGGCGATGAGTACATCCTCAACGGATCGAAGATCTTCATCACCAACGGCGGCGATGCGGAGATCTACGTGGTCATCGCCAACGTCGAGCCGGGGCGGGGCACCCGCGGACTCACCGCGTTCATCCTGGAAAGCGGCATGGAGGGGTTCACGTTCGGGAAGAACGAGAAGAAGATGGGCTACCAGTCGCTCTCGAACCGGGAGCTCATCTTCCAGGATGCCCGCGTGCCGGCCGAGAACCTCCTGCTGAAGGAGCGCCGGGGATTCCGCGTAGCGATGGACACCCTGGCCGTCGGGCGCATCGGCATGGCCATCGGCGCCGTGGGCCTCGCGCAGGCAGCGCTGGACGCCGCCGTACCATACGCGCAGACCCGCGAGCAGTTCGGCCAGACCATCGACAACTTCCAGGCGATCCAGTTCATGATCGCCGACATGGCCACTGAGATCGAGGCAGCGCGTCTCCTCACCTACCAGGCCGCGTGGCTGAAAGACCAGGGCGTGGAGTTCGAGAAGCAGGCGGCCATGGCGAAGCTGTTCGCGTCGGAGATGTGCATGCGCGCCACGAGCAAGGCCGTGCAGATCCACGGCGGCTACGGCTACACCAAGGAGTTCCCGGTCGAGCGGTACATGCGCGAGGCGAAGCTGTTCGAGATCGTGGAGGGCACGTCGGAGATTCAGCGGCTCGTCATCGCCAACCGGGTGCTCAAGGAATACCACGCCAAGAAGCAGCGCTGACCTCCGCCGTTCCCGTAGACGTCGGTGCGAGTCGCGCAGCGACTCGCCCACGCGCCGTGGCCGTTGGTCTGTAGTCTGATGTCTGAGGTCGTGCCATGAACGTCGTCGTCTGCATCAAGCAGGTGCCTGACACGACCGAGGTCCGGATCGACCCGGTCACCAACACGCTGGTTCGCGAGGGCGTCCCCTCGATCATCAACCCCTTCGACGAGAACGCGATCGAAGAGGGCATTCGCCTGGTGGAGAAGCACGGGGGCAAGGTCACCGTCATCACGATGGGGCCGCCCCAGGCCGAGGAGGCCCTCCGCCGGGCCTTGTCGATGGGTGCGGACGAGGCGGTGCTGATCTCAAGCCGCGCCTTCGCCGGCGGGGATACCTGGGCCACGTCGTATGTCCTCTCGAGGGCCATCCGCAAGCTCGGCGACTTCGACCTCGTGCTCTGTGGCAAGCAGGCCTTCGACGGTGACACGGCGCAGGTGGGGCCCGGTGTGGCGGAGCAGCTCGGCATCCCCCAGGCGACGTACGTGATCGAGGTGGAGATCGACGGCAAGAGGATGCGCGCGAGGCGCGTGTTGGAGGACCGCTATGAGGTCATTGAGATGCGGCTGCCGGCGCTCATCACGGTCGTGAAGCAGATCAACGAGCCGCGACACCCGCGCCTGAAGAACGTGATGGCCGCGAAGAAGAAGGCGATCCCGGTCTGGGGCCCGGACGACATCGAGGCCGACCCGTCGCTCTGTGGCCTTGACGGCAGCCCGACCAACGTCGTGCGGACCTTCCTGCCCGAGCGCCACCACGAGGGTGAGATGCTCCAGGGCGACACGGAGGCCGTGGTGACGAGGCTCGTAGGGAAACTGCACAAGCTGGAGTTGGTGTGAACCTGACTGTCGTTGTGGTCGCGGCTGAAGCCGCTCCGACAACGGCATGGCGAAGCCGCTGTCGAGGAGACCCGGTAACCCATGCCCATGGTGATTGACGCCTCGAAGTGCACCGGCTGTCTTCTGTGTGTTCGCGTGTGCCCCTACGCGGGCATCGAGGTGGAGGAGAAGACGCCGAGCCTGACCGAGAGCTGCACCTACTGCGGAGCGTGCGTCGCCGCGTGCAAGTTCGACGCCCTGAAGCTTGAACGCCCCCCGAAGGAGCAGACCGACACCTCGTTGTACCGCGGCCTGTGGGTGCTCGCCGAGCACAACGGTGAGAGACTGGCCTCGGTCACGCTGGAGCTGCTCGGGGAGGGGCAGAAGCTCGCACAGCGCATCGGCGAGCCGGTGTCGCTCGCGCTGCTGGGGCACAACGTCGAGCACCTGATCCCGAGGGCGGCGGAGGCTGGAGCGGACAAGGTGTACCTCGTTCAGCATGAGGTGCTGAAGGACTACCGCACGGGACCGTACACCGATGTGATCTGCGGGCTCGTCGAGCGGTTCAAGCCGGAGATCGTCCTCTACGGCGCCACGTCGCAGGGCCGGGACTTGGCCTCGCGGGTGGCCGCCCGGGTGAACGCCGGGCTCACGGCGGACTGCACGGGCCTGGACATCGATCCTGAGGATCGCCTGCTGAAGCAGACGCGTCCGGCCTTCGGCGGGAACATCATGGCGACCATCCTGTGCCGTCACGCGCGGCCGCAGATGGCGACCGTGCGGCCCAAGGTCATGCGCAAGGGCGACCCGCGGGTGGGCGCGACGGCCGAGGTGACCGACGTTCCGGTGAACCTTGATGAGAAGGCGGTGCTGACGAAGATTGTGGAGATCATCCGCGAGCAGAGAAGGGCGGTGAACCTCGCGGAGGCGGCGATCATCGTCTCCGGCGGGCGCGGCATCAGGAAGGCGGAGAACTTCGCGTTGATCGCCGATCTGGCCGACGCCCTTGGGGGCGCCCTGGGGGCCTCGCGGGCGACGGTGGACGCCGGCTGGATTCCCGCATACCATCAGGTAGGGCAGACCGGCACGACCGTTCAGCCCAAGCTGTACGTTGCGTGCGGCATCTCGGGCGCGATCCAGCATCTGGCCGGCATGCAGTCATCCGAGACCATCGTCGCCATCAACATCGACCCGCACGCGCCGATCTTCAAGGTGGCGACCTACGGCATCGTGGGGGACCTCTTTGAGATCGTCCCCGCCCTGACCAAGGCCATACGTGAGTTGTCGTGAGGCGTGACCAGCGCCCGGGGGACAGGCCTCGTGGGAAGTGTTGCCTTCGTATTTCCCGGACAGGGCTCGCAGAAGGTCGGCATGGGGCGGGACCTGTTCGAGCGCGCGCCGGCCGCCCGGGCGGTGCTGGAGCGGGCGGATGAGGCCCTCGGCTTCCCGCTCACGCGGTGGATGTTCGACGGCCCCGAAGAGGAGCTGACCGCCACCGAGAACGCGCAACCGGCCATCGTCGCCCACAGCGCGGCATGCCTGGCGCTGCTCGAGGCCAAGGGCCTCCGGCCGGCCATGACGGCGGGACACAGCCTGGGGGAGTACGCGGCGGTCATGGCGGGGGGCGCGCTCGCCACCGAGGAGGCTGTCGTGTTGGTGCGCAGACGGGGGGAGCTGATGGCTCGCGCCGGCCGGCAGGTGGGTGGCGCGATGGCGGCCATCATCGGGCTCGACCAGGATGCGGTCCAGGCAGTGTGCGTCCGTGCGCAGGAGGTCGGCACCGTCGTGCTCGCGAACCATAACTGCCCCGGCCAGGTCGTGATCTCCGGGGAGGCGGACGCGGTTGCCGAGGCACTGCGTCTGGCCCAGGAGGCCGGGGCGAAGCGGGCGGTGCCTCTTCGGGTGAGCGGCGGCTTCCACTCGCCGCTGATGGCGTCGGCGGCCCCGGAGATGGCGCGGCTGCTCGAGGCGGCGCCGCTCAGGGACGCGGCGGTACCCGTGGTCAGCAACGTCGATGCGACGCCGCGAACGGACGCGGCGGGCCTGCGGGAAGCGCTGGCGAAGCAGATCACGGGATCGGTCCTTTGGGAGCAGGGCATCCGCGTGATGGCTGACGCCGGCGTAGACACGTTCATCGAGGTCGGGCCGGGCGCTGTGCTGAGCGGTCTGATCCGTCGGATCGCGCCCGGCGCGCACATCCACTGCGCGGGCACGGTGGACGAGATCGAGGCTCTCTAGCGGCCAGAGCGCGCTGGACAGACGTGGCGGCCTGCTGGAACCGCAGGCTGCGGGTAGGGGATTGCTATGCTGAGAGACCAGGTAGCCATCGTCACGGGAGCCGGCGGGGGAATCGGTAGCGCCATCATCCGCAGGTTCGCCCAGTCGGGCGTGCATGTGATGGTCAACGACCTCGACGAGCCGGCGGCGGCGACCGTGGCAGCGGAGGCGGAGGGTCTCGGGGTCCAGGCCATGACCAACAGCAGCAGCGTGGCCGATCTGGCGGCGATGGAGGCCATGGTCGAGGCGACCATGCAGCGGTGGGGGCACGTGGACATCCTGGTGAACAACGCCGGGATCACTCGGGACGCGCTGCTCATCAGGATGAGCGGGGAGCAGTGGGATCTGGTGATCCAGGTCCACCTGCGGGGGGCGTTCTGCTGCACCCGGGCGGTCACCCGGCCGATGATGAAGCAGCGCAGCGGGCGGATCATCAACATCGCGTCCGTTGTCGGGCTCACCGGGAGCCCCGGACAGGCGAACTACTCGGCGGCGAAGGGCGGCATCATCGCTCTGACGAAGACGACGGCTCTCGAACTCGCCGGCCGGAACGTCACCTGCAACGCCATCGCGCCGGGGTTCATCGAGACGAAGATGACGCAGGCGCTCGGGCCGGAGGTCCGGGAGGCGTATCTGGCCCGCATCCCGCTCGGCCGGCCCGGCCAGCCGGAGGATGTGGCGGAGGTGGTGCACTTCCTGACCTCGCCGGGCGCGGAGTACATCACCGGGCAGGTCATCCAGGTCAACGGCGGCATGGCCATGTGAGCCAGAGGTGGTCGAGCCACCCATCGGGGCCGGGAGTCGGCACAATCATCGCATGACAAGCAGAGGGCCTCTCGCCCATCAACTGGAGGAGATCACTGATGGCGCTGTTCGAGCAGGTCAAGGAGATCATCGTTCAGGAGCTCTCCGTTCCGGAGGAGAAGGTCAAGGAGTCCTCGACGTTCGAGAGCGACCTCCGCGCCGACTCGCTCGACGTGGTTGAGTTGGTCATGGAGCTGGAGGAGAAGTTCGAGATCGAGATTCCCGAAGAGGATTTCGAGCAGATCCGGACGGTCGGCGACCTGGTCCGCTACATCGAGCGCAAGCTAGCGGAGAGGGACGAGAAGTAGGACGCCGCGGGTCGCGCTCGGGGTGGGGCGTTGGCTGGCTGCGACACCCGGCCGTCGGCGGGTGTCGCACGCGAACCCCCTCGGTGGCGGCCACAGGGAGGTGACCGGCAGTGTCGACTTTCGAGCAGGTTCGGTCGGCCATCGCGCAGGAGCTCACGATCCCCGAGGACCAGATCAGGGAGTCCTCGAACTTCGAGAGCGATCTGCGCGCTGACTCGCTCACGATCGTGGAGCTGGTGATGGAGCTGGAGGAGACGTTCGGCATCGAGATTCCCGAGGAGGCCTTCGAGAAGATCAAGACGGTCGGCGATCTGGTCGCCCACATCGACGCCAAGGTGGCGGAGAGGTAGGGAGCCTGAGGGCCGCTCGCGCCCGATGGTCGGCCGCCCTGCAGCGGGCCGGCCAGGGCGTGGGAGACCGGGCTCCCGTGGGGTGTTGACATGCGACGGCGAGTCGTCATCACAGGCATGGGGACCATATCCGCGGTGGGTGTGGGCGTGGACGCTCTCTGGCGGTCGGCCTGCGAAGGGCGAACCGGCATTGGGCCGATCCGCAACTGGCCCGCCGAGTGGCACCTCGAGGAGTATCCCACACGCATCGCGGCTGAGGTCCTGGACTTCGACCCCGACCAGCATATGGACCCCAAGAGCGCGAAGCGCACCGACCGCTACTGCCAGTTCGCGATCGTGGCGGCGCTGATGGGCCTGCAGGACTCGGGCCTGGAGATCACCGAGTCCAATGCCCCTCGGGTCGGTGTGCTCATCGGGTCCGGCATCGGAGGCATGCTGACCTGGGAGGAGCAGTTCCAGCGGCTGCTCGAGCGCGGACCCCACAAGGTGTCGCCCTTCATCGTCCCGATGATGATCGTGAACATGGCCTCGGGCATGGTGTCGATCGTGACGGGCGCCCGCGGACCGAACAGCGCCGTCGCTACGGCTTGCGCGTCGAGCACCCACGCCATCGGGGATGCGGTCGAGATCATCCGGCGGGGGGCGGCCGACGCCATGATCGCCGGTGGCGCCGAGGCGGCGATCAGCCGCTGCGCGCTGGCCGGGTTCTGCCGCGCGGGTGCGCTGTCCCGACGGAATGACGACCCAGAACACGCTTGCCGCCCGTTCGACCGGGACCGCGACGGCTTCGTCATGGGCGAGGGCAGCACGGTGCTGATCCTCGAGGAGCTGCAGACGGCTCGCCGCCGCGGAGCCCGCATCTACGGCGAGATCACCGGGTATGGGATGAGCGGAGACGCGCACCACATGACCGATCCCGACCCTGAGGGCATCGGGCCGATGTACGCGATGAGGGCCGCCCTGGCCGATGCGGGCATCGGGCCGGCGGATGTGGACTACATCAACGCGCACGCTCCGGGCACGCAAGCCGGCGATGCCGCGGAGTCGAGATCAATCCGGCTGCTGTTCGGCGAGCAGGCGGACCGGGTGATGGTCAGCTCGACGAAGGCGGTGCACGGTCACCAACTGGGCGCGACGGGCGCCACCGAGTTCGCGCTCTCCGTGCTGGCCATCGGCGCCGGGACGGTTCCCCCCTCACTGAACTGCGATAGCCTGGACCCCGCTTGCGCGCTCAACGTGGTGCGGGGCGCCGCCGTACCGGCCGACGTGCGGGTCGTCATGTCGAACTCGTTCGGCTTCGGCGGCCACAACGCGGTGTTGGTCGGGCAGCGGCTGGAGGACTGATCCGGCGCCGCCCGAGCCGGTGCGCGGCGTCGTGCGGAGCACAGCGATCATCGCCCCCGACGCCATGAGCGAACCTGACGCCATCGAAGGTCTGACCCGACACCTGGGGCTTGTGGGCGCTGACCTCAACCTCCTGCGCCAGGCCCTTCAGCACCCCTCCTATGTCCGGGAATTGGACGACTCCGCGCGGCAATCCAATCAGCGGCTGGAGTTCCTGGGCGACGCGGTTCTCGACCTGGTGCTCGCCGACCACCTCTTCTGCCATGATCCGGGCTTGACCGAAGGGGCCTTGACCAAGCTCAAGAGCAGCCTGGTGCGGGAGGATTCGCTGGCCCGCATCGGCCGGGAGCTTGGCCTGGGGGAGTTCATCCTACTGGGGCGTGGGGAAGAGGACACCGGCGGCCGGGCGAAGGCATCGCTCATCGCGGACACCCTCGAGGCGATCATCGCCGTCGCCTATCTGAGCGGCGGGTTCGAGGCGGCCCGGGAGTTCGTGCTGACCCACTTCGCGGCGGGCATACGCGACGCCCTGGCCCACGGGCCTCACGAGGACCCGAAGACAACGCTTCAAGAGCTTCTCCAGGAACGGGCCAAACGCGGGCCGGACTACCTCACCGTGCCCGACGAGGGGCCGCCGCACGAGCCCCTGTTCCGCTCCGAGTGCCGCTTCCGCGGACTGGTGATCGGGGTCGGTCGCGGGAGGACCAAGCGCGAGGCGGAGAAGCAGGCGGCGGCCGACGCGCTGACGCGGGTCGACGAATTGGGGCGGGACGGCGGACCCCAGACCGCAGACCTCAGACCGCAGACCACGACCCTGGGGCCACGGCCCGAAGACGGGGAAGCGCCAGGCGAAGGCCCGGAGGACGGCCTCCCTCCGGTGGGCGAGGAGCTCGTCACCCCCCCAGCCGCTGGATCGTGATCGTCCAGTCGATGATGTCGACCGAAGCCCTCTCGGCTGGCGGCCAGTCCCGCGGTAGCGTGGGATCGCCGTCGCGCTCCGGAGTGAAGAGCTCTCCATTGCTGATGGTCCGCGTCTGCTGAGCCGGGAAGTTCACGTACTGGTTGCCATCTGCGCCGAGGCCATCGTAGCAGTGCTGAGCCGGGTCAGTGATCCTCGGGTCGAAGATCACCTGTGTCGTGGTGATGATGTTGACGCTCAGGTTCGTGGCGCCAGCGCCGAGCATGGCCTGGTCGATCGTCACGTCCAGCGTGTCGCCCCCGGAGGGGGGCGCGTACTGGTAGGGCGGCCCCAGGGGCGTTGAGGTGGGGGCGGTGTCGGAGCGGAGCGTCGCCCGGCCGCCGCGGAGGAGGGTCTGCGTCCGGAGGGTGACGCCGGGGATAGGCGGTGTCGCCGTCGGGGTGTTCGAGTTGGCGGTCACAGTGCCCTCCGAGGTCTTCGACTCAGCTCCGGAGTTGGGCCGGAACACCACCTGAACCTCACCCACGGTCGGCTCGACCTCGATGGTCTCTGTGCCGGCGGCGGGCGCGCCGATGGTCAGTCTGAGCCCGAACGCGGAGAGGGAGTCGGCCGTCAGGAGCACCCCGCCTGCGTTCAGAGCGTCGAGCGCCGTTTGTTCCGCGTCGTCCGTGAGGGGTCGGCCCCCGTCGGCCGCTGGCGTGAACGTGACCCCGTCGGGGACGGTCTGGCCGGCGCCATCGGTGGCGATGTTGAACGTCCCTGCGTTCTGGTCGTGTTGGTTCACCGCGCTGGTGACCGGGCCGGAGCCGGCAACGGCCGCCTGGCCGAGCGTCAGGTTCCGCGCCGTGAGCGTGTACACGCCCGTGTCCGTGGCCACGGGCGAGCCCGCGGCGCTGACGATCCCCCCGACCGCTGCCAGGACCTGGACCATGCGGTCCTGTCGGAAGACGTTGTACTGCCCCTGGTGGTACTCGATGAAGTGGGTGATCGACCCCGTTCCCCAGCCATTGCCCCACCATGGTCCCGCAGCCACCGGCAAGGGCCCGTCGAGCCCGAAGTCGTTGTCGGCGTCGATGGCGATGAAGTAGTAGCAGAACCGGTCGTCCACCGGGCTGGCGAACTCGACCGTGAAGCGGACGGTCCACTGGGGGATGAGGCCGCCCCCCGACCCCACGCGGGCACAGCCCGAGAGGGGCAGGAGAGCGACCACCGCGAGCCAGAGGAACCTGCGCCCGATCACGGCCTTCACCTCGCCACCGAGTCCAGCGGCCGGCCAGACACGCCCATTACTTCAGTCGCTTCATGATGCGCGCGATCAGCGTCCTGGGGTTCTGCTGCAGGACCGACCCCAGGTCGTCCTCCCCGACACCAGCCCCGAGAGCCACCGTGCGGGCAAAGGACGGCGTCAGCAAGTGATCCGGGAGGTGTGTGTCGCTGTTCAGCAGACACTTCGCCCCGGCTGCCTGCGCCACCGAGTATACTCGACCGTTCCCGAGCGAGTGGCCTTCCTTGGCCGTGATTTCGATGAAGACGCGGTTCCTCGCCGCCAGCCGCGCCTCTTTCTCGGTCAGCAGCCCCGGGTGAGCGAGAATGTCGACGTCCCTGCACCGCACCGCGGCCAGGTTGGTCCCCGGCTCCACCGGTTCGACCGGCGACTCGCCATGCACGACCACGTGCGTTGCACCCATGCGCTTGGCTTCGGCGGCGAGCTCCGCAATGGAGGCTGCGGGAACGTGTGTGAGTTCGACCCCCGGGAAGGCGCGGAAGTTCCAATGCCTGACGGCAAGCTCGCAGTCCCGGGCCACCTCACTGATCGCGCGCTCCATGGTCGCTGCGCCCACATGGTCCGCGATGCCCAGCGCCGCGTAGCCCTTCACGATGGCGCGCCGGATCAGCTCGATGGGCGACAGCACGCCATCGCTGAGGAACGTGTGGGTGTGGAAGTCGTAGAGCGGCTCCCCGGCTTGCTGCGCCTTGGCCTCGATCTCTCCCAGAAGCCGCGCCCGGTCGCGCTCATCGGCTTCCCGCGCGGCCGCCTGCCGGGTCTGCGTCACGGGGGCCTCCGCGACAGCCTGTCGCACTCGTGTAAGGTCTACCCCGTACTTCCGGAGCAGGCGGTTGGCCGCCCCCCGGCCTTCGTGCACCAGACCGATCAGCATGTGCTCGGTGCCCACATGATCGTGCTTCAGCTGCCTCGCCTCGGAATAGGCAGAGGCCAGCACACGCTGGGCCTCGGGAGTGAAGGCTATCTCACCGCCGGCAGCCGTTACGTGCCCCGTGGTCTTGGCAAGGTGCTTCTGCAGGGCAGTCGCGAGCTTGGCCAGGTCAACGCCCAGGGCGCCCAGCACTTCCACGGCGGTGCCCTCGCCCAGAGCGAGGAGGCCCATGAGCAGGTGCTCGGTGCTGATCAACGGCATCCCTCGGTTGATCGCCTCATTGTGGGCGAGCACGACCGCCCGCCGTGCGCGGCTGCTGAACCGCTGCCACATCTCCATTCCCGCACCCCTTCCCTTGCGCCTATGCGCCGCCGGCTCTCCGACGCGCCGCCTCTACCAACGCCCGGAACAGCCGCTCGTGCCGCTCATCCGTGTCGATCAGATCCTCCGGGTGCCACTGGACACCCAGCCGGAACAGCTCCCCCGGCCGCTCGATGGCCTCGACGATGCGATCCGGCGCTTCGGCCACGACGCGGAACCCGGGCGGGACGCCCTTGATCGCCTGGTGGTGGAATGAGTTCACCGGAAACTCCCCGTCGCCCACGACTGCCGCGAGCAGACTCCCCGGTGCCACTTGCACCGTGTGGGTGAGCGCGCTCCGCGGCTCGGTCTGGCGGTGTTCGAGGTGATTCCCTGCCTGAGAGCCGATGTCCTGGTACAGCGTGCCGCCCCGGAATGCCGCCAGGGCCTGAATGCCTCGGCAGATGCCCAGGAGCGGGAGCGCCCACCGCTCCCCGGCGTCCAGCGCCCACCGGTCCAGGTTGTCCCGCCAAGGGTCAGCCTTGCCGCACTTGGGGTGCGTCTCCTCCCCATACGCCGAGGGGGCGATGTCGACGCCGCCGGTGATCAGGATCCCGTGGGCACAGGCGAGGACGGCCTCGATCGGTTCGCGCTCGCCGGCCGGCGGCACGAGCAAGGGCGCGCCGCCCACTCGGCGGATGGCCTCCGAGTACGCCTGGTTGGTGTGGTCGCGCATCGGCGGAGGCTTGGCGCCGGCCGGCTCGCTGCTGCAGGTCAGCGCGATGATCGGTCTCACGCGGCACTCCGTCGCGTCCGTCCAAAGGGGCGGAGGTCTCTGACGCCGGCCAGGAGGAGCAGCGAGACCAGCGCCACCAGCGGCCAGTCGCCCACCATCGTGTAGAGGGCCATCCCACTGCGAGGCCAGACGAACCCCCGCACGGAGGCCACTGCGTTGATGGGCGCCTCCTTGGCCAGGCGTCCGTTGGGCGAGATGAGACAGGTGACCCCGGTGCTGGCGGCGCGGATCAGCCACCGACCGTTTTCGACCGCACGGAACGGGGAGGCCTGGGCGTGCTGCCACAGCTCCGCGGGCGCCGCGCCGACCCACGAGTCGCTCGTCGCCACCACGAGCACGGTCGCGCCCTCCCTGACCAGTCGGCGGGAGATGTCGGGGAAGATGGACTCGAAGCAGATCATCGGCGCGACGCCGAAGCCCTTCACCGGAATGAGCACGTCCTCCTGGCCGGGCGAGTAGTCGAAGTCGCGGATGGGGTAGCGCTTCAGGAACCTGAGCGTGTCGCGCCAGGGAACGTACTCGCCGAAGATCACAAGCTGCTGTTTCCGGTACCGCCCGATGCTCTCCCCTTTGGGGCCGTATCCCCAGAGCGTGTTGTAGGTGACATCGCCGGGGGCAGCCTCGGCGGCGCCCGCCAGCAGCGCGCAGCGGAGGCGCACAGGCACCGACCGCACCCAGTCCGCGAGCGCGGCACTCTCGTTGATGCGAGCCGGAACGGCCGTCTCCGGCCAAACGATCAGATCGGCCCCCCGGCCGTCCGCCATGGATCGAGCGATGTACCGTCTCGTGACCTCCTGGACGTACGCCTGCTCGGTGGGCGGCTCCGGGCCGCCGCTGGCCTGGACAGCCACCACGCCGATGGCGGGTGGCTGCACATCGGCATCGATCCGGACGGCCCGGCGCTGTCCCCAGGCCACAGCGACCACGAGCCCCAGCCCCACTATGATGAGTGGCGCTCCCGTGGGGGCCCGGCCTCGCCGGCTCGGTCGCGGGACGGCCTCGACCAGCGCCGCGCCGGACAGGGCCATGATGAACCCGAGGCCGTAGTGGCCGACGAGGCTGGCGACCTGCATGATCGCCACGGCGCGGTACTGGCTGTACGCGAGGTCGCAAAAGGTGAACCCGAGGGCTCCGCAGTAGCCCCGGAGGAGCTCCCCGGCGGCCCACGCCCCGGCCACGCCCGACACCCTCAGCCAGGGCTGGCGACAGCGCCACATGAGACTGGCCAGGAAGCCGAACACGGCCACGAAGAGCCCCTGGAACACGGCCAGGGCCAGCCAGGGGAACAGGCCGAACTGTCTGATGTAGAGGAACGAGAGGGCGAAGAAGACCGTGCCGGCCAGGAGCCCCGCCACGAACCCGGCCCTGAGTCTCACCCCCCGCACGGCAACCGTCAACGGGATCAGGGCCAGCCAAGCGATCCAACCGGCGTCCTTAGGGGGGAACGCCCAGGTGAGGAGCAGCCCGCTCGCCAGAGCGAGAAACGCTCGCCATGGGGCGAGACCCAGCCTGGGGCGCCTCCGTCGGAGCGCGGAACGCGACCGAGAGGCCGAACCGTACCCGCCGACTCCCGCCAGCGGACTGCTCACTTCACGGTTCACCATTCCGCGCTCATCACTGTCGTTCCAGCGAGCGCACGAACCGCTCGATGCGGACGAGAGCTTCCTTGAGGTTGGCCATGCTGGTGGCGTAGGTCGCTCGCAGGTAGCCCTCCCCGGACCAGCCGAAGGCCGACCCCGGCACGGCGGCGACCTGCTCCGCCTGGAGGAGCTGTCGGGCGAAGGCGTTGGAGGTCAGACCGGTGGACTTCACGCTCGGGAAGACATAGAAGGCGCCGAGGGGCTCGAAGCAGCTCAGGCCGATGTCCCGCAGGCCCTTCACCAGGAGGCGCCGTCGCTGGTCGTACTCGCCCTTCATCCGCTCGATGTCTGGCTCGCCCCGCCGAATGGCCTCGATTGCGGCCACCTGGGCCGGCGTCGGCGCCGACATCATGGTGTAAGAGTGGACGCACATCATGCTGTTGATGATGTCGGCGGGCGCGCAGGCGTAGCCGATACGCCATCCGGTCATCGCGTAGGACTTGGAGAAGCCGTTCAGCAGCACGGTCCGTTCCCACATGCCCGGAAGGCTGGCGAAGCAGGTGTGGCTGCCGGCGTACGTGAGGCGATCGTAGATCTCATCAGAGATCACAAGCAGGTCGTGCTCCTCGGCGATCTGGGCGAGAGGGAGAAGCTCCTCCCTCGTCATCACCGAGCCGGTGGGGTTGTTCGGGAAGCCGATCAGCAGGGCCCGCGTCCGGTCGGTGAGCCTGGAGCGGACGACCTCGGGCCGCAGCTTGAAGGCGTCCTCCTCCCGCATGGGCGCCGGCACCGGTACGCCCCCGGCCAGCCTGACACAGGGCCCATACGCCACGAAGCAGGGGTCGGGAATGATGACCTCGTCGCCGGGCCTGAGGATCGTGCGCAGCGTGAGGTCGAGGCCCTCGCTCACCCCGACGGTCACGATGATCTCGTTGTCGGGGTTGTACTCGACGCCGTAGAGCCGCCGGAGAAGGCCGCTGATCTCACGCCGCAGCTCCATCAGCCCCAGGTTCGAGGTGTACGAGGTGAAGCCCCGCCGGAGGGAGTCGTAGACCTCGTCGCAGACGTGCCAGGGTGTGGGGAAGTCCGGCTCGCCGACCCCGAGGCTGATGACGTTCTCGACGGTCGTCACGAGGTCGAAGAACTCGCGGATGCCCGAGGGCGGCAGCTCGGCGACCTCTCGGTTGATGCGCGGCCGTTCGCTCGGGCTCATGGCGTGACGGGCAGCCTCCGGTCCTCACTCTCGACGGCGACCGGCCGTCCCTCGAGCTTGTAGCTCTTCAGCACGAAGGAGGTCGCCGTGCCGACGACTTGCGGGAGGGGGGCCAGCTTCTCCGCGACGAACAGCGCGACTTCCCGGAAGTCGTGCCCCTGGATGACCACGTTGAGGTCGTGAGTGCCGGAGATCAGGTGGACGGAGTGGACCTCCTCGAACCCCGCAATATGCTCGGCCAGCCGGTCGAACCCCGCTCCGCGCTCGGGGTTCGCCCGCACCTCGATGAAGGCGAAGATGCGCCCATCGCCGGCCTTGTCCCAGTCGACCAGAGCATGGTAGCCGAGGATGACGCGCTTCTCCTCGTACTCCCTGATCTTCGCCGCCACGTCGGCCTCGTCGATCCCCAGGCGGGTGGCGATCTCGGCCGGGGTGCACCGGCCTTCCTTGGACAGTATCTCCAGGATCGAATGCTCCATCAAGCCGCCTCCTCCGGCAGAGCGCCCGCGCTCCCGGCGACGGCAACCGGCAGGCGCCCGGCCCGACGGGATGTTACACAGTACACCATCGCGGCGGGGTTCGACAAGCCCTGCAGCGGCGGTCAGGTATCGAACGAGTCAACGACGTTGCCATGCGGCATCTGGAAGTGCTGGTCCACCGCGTAGCCGAACCGGCCCCAGTAGACGTCACGCGGCTGGAAGTCGTCGTTGAGGCGGTTGAGCCAGTCTGCCAGCTCCTCCTGGAGGTCCGCCTGCACCTTCCTGTACGTGGGTTCATCCACGAGGTTCCTTAGCTGGAACGGGTCGGCTTCGTTGTCGTACAGGAGCCAGGGGCCCTCCAGCGTGGCGACGTAGGTGTGCCGCTTCGTGCGTACGCCGCGCCACTCGGGGATCGCCTCGATGAACGGGCACGGGTTGCTGATGAAGGCGGATGAGGGCTCAGCCAGCGGCAGGCCCAGGGCCGCGCAGGAGAGGTCCTGCCCCTCCACGGCCTCCGGGATCGGCAGACCGGCCAGCGAGAGCAGGGTCGGCATGACATCAGGAGCATTGATGAGCGTGTCCACTCTGCGCCCGGCCTCCACGGCTCTCGGGTAGCGGAGGACGAAGGGCACCATGATCGACTCCTCCCACGGCTTCTGCTTCCGCTGCAGGCCCTGGCTGCCGAGCATGTCCCCATGGTCGGAGGTGAAGACGAGGATGGTGTCGTCCGCGGGGCCGGCCTCGGCGAGCGCGGCGTCGATTCGCCCGAAGCAGCGGTCGAGGGCGGTGATGTGCGAGTAGTAGCCGGCAAGCTCGTCCCGATCGGTGGTCGTGGCGTTCGGCCTCAAGGTGAGGTCGGCGCCGTCGTAGGTGAGGTACTCCGGGGGCATCAGGCAACACGGGTCGTGCGGCGGCCCCCAGGAGAGGAAGAGGCAGAACGGTTTCCCCCGGGCGTGGTCGCGGATGTACTGCACGGCCAGATCGGTGAAGTGGTCGGCATCGTAGCCCTCGATCCAGATGGGCTGCGGGTCGTCGCGGAAGTAGAACGAGTGCAGGTAGTCATGCGTGCAGTTGGCCACCGCCCAGTAGTCGAACCCCTGGCGCCGTGGCCCGGGAGGCGTGAAGCCGCCGCGGTGCGGGCCGTCGAGGTGCCACTTGCCGAGGTAGGCCGTGTCGTACCCGGCATCCGCGAAGCAGTGGGCGATCGACCGCTCGGCCACCGGCAGGCGCACATCGTTCAGGACCATTCCGTTCGTCAGGGGGTACTTCCCGGTGAGCAGCGCCGCGCGGTAGGGCGTGCAGACGGGGCAGGTCGACACGGCGTTGGTGAAGACGACGCCCTCCGCGGCCACGCGGTCGAGGTTCGGCGTCCGGACCTCGCGGTTGCCCAGGAAGCCGGCATCCTGGCGCATCTGGTCGGCGAAGACGAAGACGAGGTTGGGGCGGCGAGCGTTGCCCACTCGCGATCCCCCAGGAGGCTGTCAGGTGGCGTCCATTGTACCCGAGCGTGTCAAGATCGACCCGCCCGAGCGGTGCAGGAATCGCCCGGTGGGCGAACGAAGAAGCCGGCGCCGTGATCGCCCCCTCGGAGGTCTCCGCATGACCCCTCGCGAGCGCGTTCTCATGTCCATGGCGCACCACGAGACTGATCTGGTGCCCTACACGATCCCCATCGATCCCGACCCGGCCGCGCGGCTGGACGAGCACTACGGCAGCCAGGAGTGGCGGTCGCGGATCGTCAACCATCTGGGTGGCTGTGGCGTGAACTGGGGGAATCAGGGCGCCGGCGAATGGACGGACCTGTTCGGTGTGCGCTGGACCATGGGGAACATCTTCCACACGACCGACGTGCCGCTGAAGGAGCCGACGCTCAAGGGCTACGAGTGGCCGGACCTGCTGCCGGATGATGAGCTGGAGGGCCACCGGCGGTGGGCGGAGGCCAACGGGCACGTGTTCCGCATCGCCAACATCGGGCTCATGTTCTTCGAGCGCGCGTGGTGCCTGCGCGGGATGGAGAACATCCTCGCCGACTTCGCCGAGCATCCGAGGTTCGTTGAAGAGCTCTTCGACAAGCTGCTTGAGCTTCACCTGCCGTTGATCGACCGGCTGGCGACGCTCCCCGTGGAGGCGATCGGCTTCGGGGATGACTTCGGCGCCCAGCGAGGTCTCATCATGGGCACGACCCACTGGCGGCGGGTGCTCAAGCCGCGCCTGAAGGAGATGTACCAGCGCGCCCACAACCACGGGAAGTACGTGCAGGTTCACTGCTGCGGTGATGTCTCCCCGATCATCGAGGACCTGATCGACATCGGCGTAGACATGTACAACCCGCTTCAGCCAGAGCCGCAGGACGTCTACTGGATGAAACGCGAGTACGGGCGCTACCTCACGTTCGATGGCGGCATCGGCACGCAGGGGCTCCTGCCGCACGGGACGCCCGAGGGAATCCGCACGGAGATTCGCCGCCTGAAGGGAGAGCTGGGGAAGGACGGCGGCTTCATCCTCTCCCCGACCAAGCCCATCCTACCCGATGTGCCCACGGAGAACGCGGTGGCATGCGTGGAAGCGATCCTGGAGGACTAGCGGCCCTCGACCGGGCGGCGAGTGAGGCGGCGCTGGCGGCCGACGTGACCCGCTCGCGGCCTGTGGTGCGGGAGCGGGTCTTCCAGGCGCCATTCTGGGTGCAGGTTCGCGAGAGCGCGTGGCTGTTCACAGCGGCCGTGCTGCTGCCGGCCGCTGCCATCGCCGGGGCGTTGATCATCGAGGGGGGCGCGGGGAGGAAGGGGCTGGTGTGGGTGGCTCTGATGCTGGTGGGGGGCTTCGGGCACGTGATGGTGGTCGCCGCGAGGGTTGCTGGCCGCAAACCCAGCCGCTTCGGGCGCTGGGCCTGGATCGCGCTGGGCGATGGCTACATCCGCCTCGGCATGTCCTTCATGCGCCCCACGATCAGCTTCGCGCAGATTGTGAGCGTCGAGCAGGGCACGCTCGCGCGCGGGAAATGGGCAGGCGGCGGCGCGGGACAGCGGATGGGGATGCGCTTCGTCCTCCCGCCCACGTGGGATGTGGCCTTCGTCACCTATCCGGCCAGCATTGACCCCCTGGGTGAGCTGACGACTGCGCTGCAGTCCGCTGCCTCCCGCAGTCGCGACAAGCTTCGACTGCGCGACGATGCCTCCGACCAGGAGGTGACCCAGGCGTACTGCCGTCTGATGGCCCGTTTCCACGCCCGGTCGACCGCGCCAACGTAGCCTCAGCGCTGGTCCCGGCTGGTGCCCTCTCTTGCTCCGGCAAGAGGACTCCCTGGCCTTCCCCCCGAAGACCTCAGCAGCACGCTCCACGGAGGTTGCCATGACACCAGCAGCCATCACCATGCTCTTGCTGTGCGTGACCCAGCCCCTCACCTGGGCGCAAGGGCCCCTCGTTGCGAACCCCGGCTTCGAGGAGGGTGTGGAGGGTCTGCCGGCGGGCTGGCAGCTCAGCGGCGGGGTGGCGGCGTGGGAGAGGCAGGGCCATGCGGGCACCCGGTGCGTGAGTGTGACGGGCGACGGCAAGGAGGCCAACCACTGGTACTCCGGGGAGATCGCCTTCGTGCCGGGGCAGACGTACCGCGTCTCGGTGTGGATGCGGACCGCGCCGGGTACGTCTGGTGGGTGCATCGTCACCGGGCCGAGCTTCGTCAACCGCGACACCTACGCGGGCGAGCAGTGGGAGCAGCGCGACTTCGTCTTCGCGGCCCCCGACGACCCCAAGGGCGGCTTCCTGCGTTTCGGGGAGTGGATGGTCGCCGGGCAGGTGTTCTTCGACGATGTGCGCCTCGTGCCCGTCCAGCCGCTCCACCGGGCGACCGACGGGGCTGAGCTGGGCGCAGGCGAGGCGGTCGCCGGGGGACGCTACACCGCGCGGCTCGACTTCGGCTACGAGGGCTCGAACTACTCGCGCTGCCTGTTCAGCAACCGCTCCGGGTTCAACTCAAACCGCTGGACCATGGGCGCGGACAACTCGGTCATCTACCGGCACCAGGTCGGGAAGCACCCGCAGCACTCGGGCGCGGTCAAGGTCAGCGTCGGGTACTACCAGGCGGGGCGACTCGTCGTTGAGGCCAGCCGCGATGCCGAAGCCTGGGTGGACCTGGGGACGCTTGGGGCAGTCGGCACGCTCGATGCGCCGCTCCCGGCCGACCTGTTCCCCACCGAGGAGGTGTACATACGCCTGCGGGCCACCGACAAGGAACCGGGCGCTGAGAACGCCGGCCCGGCCAGCCTGCAAGTCCACGGCTACGAGTACACGGCCGGCCTCGACGGGAACCCTCCGGACCTCAAGGGTAGCACGACGTTCCTCGAGCTTGCCCGGCCCAACGATGCGATCAAGGTCGCCTCGCTCGGCGACCTACTGCCCGGCGGGGCGAATGTGGCGCAGCTGACGGCGAAGGGCGGCGCGCTGCCCAGGGAAGCCGTGGTGCAGGTGGGCATCGTCGACGCGGCCGAGCGCACGCGCACGTACGACACGAAGGTGTCGCTCCCTGCGGCGGGCGAGGCGACCGTCAGCGCCAGGTACGAGGTGCGGGATACCGGCCCGCACACGATCCGCGTGTCAGTTGCGCCGCAGGCGGGCGCCGTCCCCATCTTCGAGGCCCAGGCGCGCTTCGCGGTGGCCGATCTCTACAAGTCGGACTTCGGCTACCTGCTGTCCGAGGACACGACCGCCGCGCTGTGGTGGGCCGAAGGGCCGTACAAGATCAGCCGGGAGCGGCCGCTCCCCGAGGCGAAGAGACCCGCCATCGAGCTGGAGGCCGCGAGGAACGAGTACGAGCCGGTGCAGCTCGTCATCCGTCCGTCGCGGGACCTGGAGCAGGTGCAGGTCAAGGTGAGCGAGTTGAAGGGACCCGGCAACGCGCGCATCCCCGCCGAGGCCATCGAGACCGACCTTGTGGAGTACGTTGACGTCCGCACCCCGACCGACGAGACGGGTTGTGAGGGATTCTGGCCGGACCCGCTCCCTCCGGCAACGGCGCCCTTCTCCGCGCCGGCGGGGAGGAACCGGCCGCTGTGGATCACGGTGCACGTGCCAACGGATGCTCCCGCCGGCAGGTACGATGGACAGATCGAGCTTGCGGCTCAGGGCTGGCGGCAGACAGCCCCGCTCCGGGTCCGCGTCTTCAACTTCAGCTTGCCCGACGAGACGCACTTGCAGTCGGGCTTCGGCCTCTCCGCCTACTCGATCAAGCAGTACCACAACCTGGAGACGGATCAGGAGCTGCGGCAAGTATTGGATCGGTACCTCCGCAACTTCGCGGCCCACCGTATCTGCCCCTACGACCCCATGCAGCTCGACCCGATGAAGGTGGAGTTCACCGGCTTCGTCTGGTGGGGTGGCGAGGTCGTGTCCGATGAGAAGGCGAGCGGCAAGACGAGCCTGAAGATCGTGGACGATAGCCCTGGCAGTCCCATCGATGCCCACAGGGGCGACCTAATCCCCATCGACCCCAACGTGCCCTACGTGTTGCGGTGGTGGTGCAAGACCGCGCAGCCCGGGCAGGAGTACCTCGTCACCCTCGGGTCGTTCGATGCCAAAGGCAACTGGATGTCGGGACGCAACATCGACCTTGCCGCCACAGGCACCGGGGAGTGGGTCAAGGAGGAGCGGGACATCACCGACCGGCTCCCCGCTGAGGCGCGCTCGACGCAGTTGGTGCTTCGCCCGGCGATGTGGACGGAGGACGGCAGGAACGTGGGCACTGCGTGGTTCGACGACATCGAGCTGGTGGCGAAGGCCGGCGGACCGAACCTGATCGCCGATCCGGGCTTCGAGGAAGGCGCGGGCGAGGGGGATGTGAGAATCGACTTCACCGACTGGGACAAGGCCGCGCAGCACGCCTTCGACGAGCTGCACATGAACAGCTTCGCGCTGCCGGTGCAGGGGATGGGTAGCGGCACGTTCCAGGCGCGCTACCTGGGCGCCGTCGGCCCGTACAAGCAGGGGACGCCGCAGTACGAGCGGCTGATGACGAAGTACCTGACCCTCGTGCAGGACCACCTGGCCCAGAAGGGGTGGCTCGACAAGCAGTACATCTACTGGTTCGACGAGCCCGAGCCGCGCGACTACGACTTCGTCCGCGAGGGCATGGAGCTCCTGAAGCGCTGTGGTCCGAAGCTGCGGCGGATGCTCACCGAGGAGCCGGAGCCGCCGCTCTTCGGCGCAGTCGATCTGTGGTGTCCGGTCGTCCCAAACATGGACCCCGTGGCGTGCGCCGAGCGCCAGAAGGCCGGCGACCAGATCTGGTGGTACGTGTGCACCGGGCCAAAGGCGCCGTACACGACGCTCTTCATCGACCACAACGCCATCGAGATGCGCATGTGGATCTGGATGACATGGAAGTGGAACGTCCAGGGCGTGCTCATCTGGGCCACCAACTACTGGTCGAGTGACCTCGTGTACGTGCCGCCGAAGCTGCAGAACCCGTGGGAGGACCCGATGAGCTACGTCTCGGGCTACGGGCTGCCGGTGGGGCACGTCGGGTACTGGGGGAACGGCGATGGCCGTTTCGTCTACCCGCCGAACCGCCAGGTCGGTGAGGACAAGACGAAGCACCTGGAGGGCCCGGTCAACTGCATCCGCTGGGAGATGCTGCGGGACGGCATGGAGGACTACGAGTACTTCTACCTCCTCCGCAGCCTCGCCAACCAGTCGAAGGAGAAGGCCCGGGCAGCGGAGGCGCTGAAGCTGCTCTCGATCCCCGAGGAGATCGTCACCGACAAGACCCACTTCACCCGCGACCCAGAGCTTCTGCTCGAACACCGACGGAAGGTCGCGGAGGCCATCGAGACGCTACAACGGTAGGGCGGTGTGAGCGAGCGTGGGCACGGTCGCTGCGTTCGTGCCCCGCCCTCCCGGCCCCAACTGCCATGAGACATGCGATGGACGAGCCCGACCGGCCCGAGCGACGATCCGTCCGCCTCTACGGCCACGACTACGCGCTGGAGGGCCACTACTTCGTCACGGTCTGTGCGGCTGACCGCAGACCCCTGCTGAGGGTCCCAGGCGTGCGCGCCATCGTCCGTCGTGCGTGGAACGGGCTGCCGGAGCGGTTCGCAGGCCTGGTCGAGACCGATGAGTACGTTGTGATGCAGAACCACGTACACGGGATCATCGTGCTCCTGCCAACAGATGTCGCCGCCACCGCGGAAGACGCCCAAGGCAACGTCGTACATCTGCGGTCGGGGAATGGCGACGGCGCGGGCGCGATGAATCGCGCCCCTACACGATCGGGCGCCATGAATGGCGCCCCTACGCGATCGGACGTCCCGCCGAGGCAGAATACCCGCGCCCCGACACTGGGCGAGGTGGTCCGGACCTTCAAGGCGGTGGTGACTCACGACGCGCGCGAGGCCGGGTTCGGCGAGTTCGCGTGGCAAAGGGGCTACTACGAGCACATCATCGATGACGAGAAGGCCCTCGAGGCGATCCGCCAGTACATCCGCGAGAACCCGGATCGCTGGCGGTACGACGCGGAGAACCCCGCAGGGACCCCCGACATACGGAAGCGCATGTTCCTCAGGCGCATCCGCTCGCGCCAGAGGTGAGGGCGGGCGCGCGAGCGAATCCCCGCGGTTGGCGCCGGAACTGGTGTCCAGTCATGTAGGGGCGCGATTCATCGCGCCCGATTGTGTAGGGGCGCGGTTCACCGCGCCCATGCCGTTGCCGTCCGTCCGACTCGTGGTTCACCACGGTCGGTCGTGTCCACATGAAGGGAGCATCACATCGTGAAGAAGGCACTGATCCTGATCGGCGGCGAGTACCACAACTTCGAGGCGAACGCGGAGACTATGGCCGGCTTTCTCGGCCAGAACGGCGTCTGCGAGGCCCGAATCACCTCGGACCACAAGGCCCTCACGCGGCTCTCGGGCTATGACCTGGTCATCATCTACGCCAGCAACGGAGACCTGACTTCCGCTCAGGAGAGGAGCCTGTGCGAGTTCGTGAAGGCGGGCGGCGGGCTGCTCGGCGTCCACACCGCGACCGTGCTCGGCCAGGGGAACGCCGACTACATGGAGATGATCGGTAGCCGCTTCGTGACCCACGGGCCGATGACGGAGTTCCAGGTCAACATCGCTGCCGACCACGAGGTCACGCGGCGGCTGGACGGCTTCAAGATCACCGACGAGTTCTACCTCATGGAGAAGAAGACGCGGAGGTACGAGGTCCTCGCGACGGCCATATGGCAGGGCAAGACGCACCCGATGGTCTACGTCCGCCCCTACGGCAAGGGGCGCGTATGCTACATCGCGCTCGGGCATGACGAGCGCGCCTTCGGCCTGCCGCCGTTCCAGAAGCTCGTGTCGCAGGGCGCGCGGTGGGTGTCGAAGCAGGCGGAGAAGAAGCCCGTCCGGTGCGGGATCATCGGCTATGGCGGCGCCTTTAGCATGGGCAAGCACCACGCCGACCAGATCCGTCGCGTGGGGCTGGAGGTGACGGCGGTCTGCGACCTGAACCCGGAGCGCCTGGCGGTCGCCGGCGAGGAGCAGGGCGAAGGGGTGGTGCTGCACCCGAAGCTCGCAGACCTGGCGGCCGATCCGAACGTCGACCTCGGTGTCGTCATCACGCCCCACAACGTACACGCCGACAACGCCCTGATGCTGCTGAACGCGGGGAAGCATGTCATCGTGGAGAAGCCCTTCTGCACCACCGCCGAGGAGGCGACCGCGATGATCGAGGCCGCCCGCGCGAAGGACCTGATGCTTTCGACCTACCACAACCGCCGCTGGGACCAGGACTTCGTGACCATCCGGCAGATCATCGCCGACGGCCTGATCGGCGAGGTGTTCCACATCGAGGCCTACGCGGGCGGCTACGGCCACCCTGGCTACTGGTGGCGGAGCGACAAGACGATCTCTGGTGGCGCGATCTACGATTGGGGCGCGCACTTCATGGACTGGATCCTGAACCTGATGCCGGGGAGGATCGAGAGCGTCTACGGGTTCTACCACAAGCGCGTGTGGCACGATGTGACGAACGAGGATCAGTGCCAGGCGATCCTCCGCTTCGAGGGCGGCCGGTACGCGGAGCTGCAGCAGTCGTCCATCGCCGCGGCGGGGAAGGAGAAGTGGCGCATCCTCGGCACCCAGGGCGCGATCCACGCAACCTGGGAGGCGCCGATCCACGTGGTGAGCTACGCCAGGGGGCGCCAGGAGTGCATCGACGTGCCTTACCTGCCAGCTGACTGGCTCGCCTACTACCGCAACATCGCCGACCATCTCCTCACTGGCGCGCCGCTCGCGGTCACGCCGGAGTCCGCCCGGCGCGTCATCGCCGTCCTCGAGCACGCGGAAAAGTCGGCGAAGTGCGGGATGCCGCTTGAGGTGCCGTACGAGTAGAAGTGCCCGAAGGGCGCAGCCGACGCCGGGCGCGTGGATCTGAACCGGTGGAGTCCGGCTCGCGAGCAGGCAGAGGTAGATAGCGCCGAACTCGGTCGCGGCGGCGCCCCCATGCCGGGTCGCTGATCTACTCCTCGTCGCTCGTCTCCTCGTCCCCGCCGGAGTCGCCGGGCCCCTCGCCTCCTGGGGGCCCCGAGCTCTGAGGACCCGCGCCCGGCCTGCCGCGCCCGCCTGGGCTGCCGGGCGGAGAGGCGGAGGGCGGCGAGGCCACGGCGTAGTGGGTCCTGGTCTCCTTCTGGCCCAGCTTCAGCTCGTAGCTCCGACGGGCTTGGCGGAGGAGGACCCAGCCGGGGCCGATGCGGTCGACGGTGAACCCGAACACCCCATCGCCGATGCGGGCGTACTGGCCCTCACCCGTGGAGATGCGCTCAACCAGAACCCACAGGGCGTCGGCGGACTCGGTGATGCCGGTCAGGGCAAGATCGGCGGTTGGGTCGGGAGGCGTCGTCGGACCGGGGCGTGGCTTGGGCCCGGGTGCGCCGCCGGGGCCAGGTTGCCCGCTGCCGGCCTTCGTAGCGCCGGCGGCCCCGGCCTTCTCGCCGGCCTTCGGAGGCACCACGAGCGGACGGAAGAGGTTGCGCGCGTTGATCGCGCCGTAGTCGGCGTTGGGAGGGGCCGGAGCAGGCACGGCACGCCTCGGGGCCTGACTCGTCGACGACCGGGCTGCCGGCTTGGCCCGGGGGGTGTGCGGGCACCCGCTGAGCGAAAGGGCAGCCACAACCACCACGGCGCCCCAGAGCGCGCGTGATGGCGTGGTGACGGTCCGAATGCGCGGAGTGGCGCTGCAACGCACCCCTGCCACCGCCCCAAGTGAAGGTTCGCCGGCCAGGGGCTCGCGCCCTCGGACCGCTCGGTAGGTATAGCGTAGGCTGGCCCTGCAAGTTACTTGCCCGCCGTGGCAGATTCACCTCCCTTTCCGGCGAAGGAGTAGACCCGTCGCCTGCCGAATGTTGGCGGCGCAACTGCCGTGGGCCAGACGTGGCCCGGAGAGCACCGATGACCTTCTCGGCGGCCGGGGCGGTCGTGTGGGCCCTGGCTCTTTCGCTTCTACCGGTCCATGAACCGGCTGCCGGGCCGACACCCGGGGCCGACACGGGCCTGTCACTGAGCCTGCCGGGCGGCTGGACAGTCCGTCAGCAGATTCCCGGCCGGGGCATCGTGCTCGACCCACCGGGCGGAACGGCGTGGCCGGTCGAGATCGCCGTCTGGCCGGTCAGCGTCGGCGTGACGACGCCGGAGCTGGCGGCCCGTGAGCACGAGCGGATCATCGGGAGCCGCATGCAGTACCGGCGGCTCGGACAGGAACCCGTCGTCGCCCAGGGGATGGGGGAGGGGGTATACGTGGAGGGCGCCGCAGCCCCTCGCGATGGTCGCGAGGTGACGGCTCTCTTCGCGGTGTTCCTCGCCGGGGGGAAGGGGTATGTGGTGGGCACGTTCGCCGAGCCCGCCGACGCGGCGCGGGCGCGCGCCGCTCTCATCGATCCCATCCTCAGCGCGCTCTCCCTGACCGGCGCCCCTCCTCGGGGGCAGCCGCTCAGGGATTCGCGGCCCGCACTGCCACCGGGGCCTCCCGCGGGCCCAGAGCCCTCGCCCGCAGCTCGGCCGCCGACGCCATCTCCGGCCGGCAGCGGGGCCCCGAGACCGCCCACGTCCGCCGAGCGGGGCAACACGGGCGGCTCGGCGACCACGCCCATCGCCCCACTGGCCACCGGTGACTGGACCGCTTACTCGCACCCCGTCGGGTTCTCGCTGAAGGTGCCGCCCAACTGGAAGTGCGAGGTGGGTCGGCATGTGGTCCGGGTGTCCTCGCCGGACGGCGGGGGCGTGTCGATCCTGCCGCTCGTGTGCTCCGGCAGCAGGCTCGGATCGCTGGCCGCGGAGGAGCTGGTGAGGTGCTGTCTCGGCGATCGGATCAGGCCCGCCCGCCTGACCTGGCAATCGTGCGGCGGCGACCAGCGCGCGCTGTGGCTCCGCATCGAGTTCGAGTGGGAGGGCCGGGCTCGGACGGGGGTCATCGGCTGCACGATCGAGGGCTCGCAGGGCCTGGCAGTGGCGGCCCTCTCGGCCGACTCCGACCTCCGTGATGCCGTTCGCGTCGCCGGTGGGATAGTCGCTTCCTTCCGGCCGCAGTTCACAGTGCTGCCGGCGACGCTGCCGGGCGAGAGCCTCGACTGGACCGATCCCTCCGGCAAGCTGCAGTGCGACGTACCTGAAGGGTGGCTCGTCCGCGGGGGCGTCTCAACCTACGACAACCGGCCCTGGGTCAGCCTCCGGGGCTCGTCGGTGCCCGGCCCGCGAGCGTGGTTTGCGTGGAGCCAGCCGCTCCGGCCGATCTTCCGCGACCTCACGCCCGCCATGGAGCGACTCGGGTTTCGCGACGGCGATCCCTACTACAGCTACCAGGGCAGCGATCGGCGGGCGGTCCTGCGGATGGGTCCGGCCACCGACTTCGTGATGCGTTACCTGCTGCCCAAGGGGCTACTGCCTCTTGCTGCCGCATCCGCCGCGGTGTCGGAGACGGAGGTCAGCGGATTGCCGCTGCTGGCAACTCCCGGCGAGAAGGCTCGCCTGGTGGACCTGCGAGCCGAGGGCGAGACCGAGCTTGACTTCGGCTCATGCCTCGTGTCCCAGGCGGCCACTGAACCGTCGCAGCCTGGCGGCTTCTGGGAAGCGGCCGTCCTGGCGTTTGGCGGGGCGGCAGGTCAGCGGGCGGCCGCGGGCCAGGCCCTGCGGGCGGCGATGCGGTCTGCGCACGTCGCCGAGAAGGGGCCGGGGGAGACGGACGAGAAGGCAGAGCTCGGGAAGCTGCTCCACGTCGGCGCGCATGCCGCCGGCGCAGCGCTGTGGGAGGCGCTGCTCGGAGACGTCGCGTTCGCGCCGGCGCTCGACACGCAGGGGCCCGGGCCGACCGGCGAAATCGTGTTCCGTGCCCCTGCTTCCGCAGCCGGTATGTGGTATGATATCGCCAGAGGGCAAAGCGCGGGCTGCGAGCTCCCCCCTCTTGGCTCACTCCCGGCGAACCCGCAGGCAACCCCCGGAGACCAGGGAGGGCTACCGTGAAGCAGCTGGTGAAGTGCGAACACTGTGACGGCATGAAGCAGTGCCGAGCCAAGGGCGGACGGAGCTGTGATGCTTGCCTGAGCGCGGCCGGCCGGAAGCGACACGACTGGGCGACGGTCCGCTGCTCGTACTGCGGCGGCCGCGGGCGGGTGTGGGTGGAGCCGGAAGAGGAGAAGACGGAAGCCTAGGGCCGCCGCGGGCGGCAGAGCGTCCGCCGGAGCGGCTGGAGGGTGAGTGGACGACGGGCCGCCGCCGCGCGGCTGCGCACGCAGGGAGATTCGGCAGGGATAGCACTCGATGGCAGCAGCAATCGAGCGTACGACGCGTCAACTGATGACTACCCCGGTGTGTTCGGGAGACGAGGTCCGCGTACTCGAGTCCGCCTTCGTGGATGCTCTGGGAGAGCCGCTGGGGGCCGAGCACGCTGCCGCAGCGCCCGGACGCGTCAACCTCATCGGCGAGCACACCGACTACAATGACGGCTTCGTATTCCCCATCGCCATCGACCGGCACGTCTACGCCGCCGTTCGCGGGCGCGGGGACCGGAGGGTGCGGGTGGTGGCTGCGCGACTGGGCGAGTCTTGCGAGTTCGCTCTCGATGCCATCGCGCCCGACCCCCACCAGCGCTGGTCCAACTACGTCCGGGGCGTCGCCCTCGGGCTGATCGGCCAAGGCCTCGAGCTGCGGGGCGTTGACATGGCCATCGGCGGCAATCTGCCGATCGCCCGTGGCCTGTCGAGCTCGGCCGCCTTGGAGCTGGCGACGGCCCAGGCCTTCGTGGTGGCGGCGGGCTCGTCCATAGAGCTGAGAGACGAAGCCATCCTATGCCGGAGGGCCGAGAACGAGTTCGTGGGGGTCGGCTGTGGCATCATGGATCAGTACATCTGCAGCATGGGTGAACGTGGGAAGGCCATGCTGCTCGATTGCCGGCAGTTGACCTCCGAGATGGTGCCGGTGCCCGAGGGCGCCGTGTTCGTGGTCTGCGACACCGGCAAGCCCCGCGAGTTGAAGAGGTCCGCCTACGGCGAGCGGCAAGCGCAGTGCCGAGCCGGGGCGGCCCAACTGGGGGTCTCATCTCTGCGGGAAGCCACCATGGAGCAGCTCGAGCGCTCACGCCGCTCCATGGATGAGGTGGTGTGGCGGCGTTGTCGCCATGTCATCGCTGAGACTGCGCGAACGCAGGAGGCGGCAGCGCACCTGAGACGCGGCAACCTCGACGCCTTCGGCGACTTGATGAACGCTTCCCACGCCAGCCTGCGAGACGACTACGAGGTGAGCTGCGAGGAGCTGGACGCCATGGTCGAGGCCGCGCGCGGCGCGCCCGGCTGCCACGGCGCTCGGCTCACCGGCGCGGGCTTCGGCGGCTGTGCTGTCGCGTTGGTCGATCTGGACGCGGTGGAGGAGTTCCGGCGGCACACGCGGGCGGGGTACGTCGCCCGCATCACCGAGCACGCGCCCAGCATCTACCCCATTCAGGCCAGTGACGGAGTGTCGGTTGGGCCGGCGGGCTGCTGAAACAGCCCCACCGTCAGCGCCCTGACCCGCATCGAGGAGATCGAGGCCAACGCGACCATTGAGGCCGCATGGTTTCTCTGCTATGGTAGGAGGAGTGGCGCCGGCACACGAGGAAGTGAGCCGACACGCGGCGAAGCAACCAGCTGGCACAGCGCCGTATCCCCAGCACGCCGCCGCGCCGCAGCCGGGAAACGTGGAGGGCGCTCCACGGCTAAGAGGGGCTCAGACCCCAGGGGCCATCGCATTGGGGCGAAAAGAGGAGCCGCTCATTGCACCTCAAGAAGCTCGAGCTCTCCGGCTTCAAGACCTTCGCTGATCGGACGGAACTGGAGTTCACGCGCGGTATCACGTCGATTGTCGGCCCCAACGGGGTCGGCAAGAGCAACGTGGCCGATGCGGTCATGTGGGCTCTGGGCGAGCAGAGCCGCAAGGCCCTCCGCAGCGCCACGTCGCAGGACGTGATCTTCGCGGGCTCCGGTGTGCGCAGTCAGCTGGGTCTGGCCGAGGTCTCGCTCACCATTGACAACAGCGACGGGGCGCTCCCCATCGACTACGGTGAGGTCACGGTCACGCGCCGGCTGTTCCGGTCGGGCGAGACCGAGTACCTCATCAACAAGTCGAAGTGCCGCCTGAAGGATGTCCAGGACCTCTTCCTCGACACCGGCATCGGGACGCACGCATACTCCATAGTCACCCAGGGCGAGATCGACACGATTCTCAGCATCCGCCCCGAGGATCGTCGCCTGCTGCTGGAGGGTGTGGCGGGGATCAACAAGTACCGCATCCGCCGCGACGAGAGCACCCGCAAGCTCGCCGCCACGCAGGCCAACATCACCCGTCTGAGTGACATCATCCACGAGCTCCGCAGTCAGCGCCAGGCGCTGGAGAAGCCGGCGACGCTGGCGAAGGAGTTCAACGCCTACGATCGGGAGCTCAGCGCGATTGAGCTTGACGTGCTGATCTGCCAGTACCGGAGGCATCGCCGGCGGATTGGGGGGCTCGCGCATGAGCGCGACATCGCCTCGCGCGATGGGACGGCCGTGGACTCTCAGCTCCAGAGCCTGACGGCCGAGCAGGACAGGATTCGCGACGAGCTGCGCGCCGCCGAGGGCGTGCTGGCGGAGATCAGCGACCGGGCGAGCGCTGCCACGCGCGAGGCGGATCGGGCGCGGGCCGAGGTGGAGCTGGGCCAGGAGCGGCTGCGCTCGGCGGCCGACCGACGCCAGACCTGGTCGGAGCGCATCGAGGCCGCCACGGCCCGCCAGGACGAGTACTCGGGGCGCGCCACGCAGGCCCGCATCGGGCTCGCGGAGCTGCAGGCCCTTCTCGCCAACAAGGAGTCGGGGCTCGCCGAGAGCCAGAGGACCTACGAAGACGAACGAGCGAAGGCGGCCGAGCAGCGCCGGGCCGCTGAGGTCGAGCGGGCCGAGTTGGTCCAGATGCGGGAGGACGCCGCCCGGCTGGAGAACGAAGCGCAGGCGCTCGAGAGTGTCGAGGCCGACCTCGTTGAGCGCCGGGCCCGATTGGGGAACCAGCGGGAGGCGCTCGCGGTTCGGGCGGCGGAGATCGCCGAGAACCTGGCCCAGGCAAGGCAGCGCGTGGAGACCGGCGGGACCTTGGCGGCCGACCTCGCCGAGAAGGTCGGCGAGGTCCGGGCGGACCTGACGACGGTCCGACAGACCCTTCGAGAGCACGGGGACAAGCTGAAGATCCTCGAATCCGCGGCGGCGGAGGCCGAGTCCCGCTGCCGGGTGCTGTCGGACTTCGAGCACGTCTACGACGCCTCGGCTCAGGGCGTGCAGGGGGCGCTGGATGCGGCCGAGACCGGCGAGCTGGCGGGGATCCGCGGCGTGGTCGGCGATGTGCTGCACGTTCCCGCCCGGTTCGAGGCCGCCATCGAGGCCGCCCTTGGGGCGCGGCTGCAGTGGATCATCGTGGACACGCAGGAGGATGCCCGCCGGGCCATCAGCTACCTCCGGGAGAAGGGGCTGGGCCGAGCGACCTTCCTGCCGCTCTCGTCTCTCGCTCGCGTGCCGGTGGCTTCGGCCATGCTGGCCGCGGCTGGCGCCGAGTGTCTGGGGGTAGCCTCCCGCCTCGTCAAAGTGCCACCCGAGTTCCAGAAGGCCATCGACTACCTCCTCCGCGACGTCTACGTGGTGACCGATCTCAACGCCGCCCTCCAGCTTCACCGCCGGCTGGTCTTCCAGGCGCGGTGCATCACGCTGGAGGGGGAGATGGTGGAGCAGTGCGGGGCCGTCGAGGGCGGCAGCGGAGCACGGCCCGGCGTCACGGGTTTCGCCCGGAAGCGGGAGCTCGAGGAGGCGCTCCAGGAGACCGAGAGCCTCAAGGCCGCCCATGGCGCAATGGTGCGCGTGCGACAGAAGTTCGAGGCGGCCGGCGACCAGATCGCCCGTGAGGTGGCCGACCTGGAGGACCAACTGGCCCGCGCTCGCGGTACCCTTGGTGAGGCGGGGAAGGACGTCAGCTACCTCGAGGACCACGCCGCCGCGGCCGCCACGGCGCAGGCGGAACTGGATGAGGAACTCGCGAGCCTGGGAGAGCGACTGGAGGCAGCGCGCCGGCGCCGCGCTGCGAGCCTCGCTCAAGCCGCCGGCTTCCGCGAGCGGCTCTCCGAGACCGAGGAGAGGGTAGCCGGGGCCTCGGCGACTGAGGCGGAGGGCGTCCTGGACGAGATGGTCGGCGCGCTCTCGGCGCTCCAGGTAGAGATCGCCGAGCTTCGCGAACGCAGCCGGGCGGTCGAGGCGGAACTGCAGCACGCCGACGAGCAACGGGACTCGGCCGCTCGTGAGACCGCGGCGGCCCAGGAGGCGGTCGAACAGCTCGGGCAGACGGAGGTCACCCTGCGGGAGGAGATCGAGCGGCAGTCCATCGTGGCCGAGGAGAAGACCCGCGAGGCCGAGACGAGTACTGCCGCCGCTCGCGAGAAGCGCGAGCTTGTCTTCCAGCTTCGCGCCCGGGCCGACCGGCTCGGCCAGGCGCTGCGCTCGCTCCAGGAGACGGCGGACTCGAAGAGGGGGCTCGTCCACCGCGCCGAGGTCGCCCTCGGTCGCGAGGAAGCCGAGAGGGAGCATATCGTCGAGCGGCTGCGCGACCAATTCGGCCTCACCCCCGAGGAGGCCGAAGCGAAGCAGTCGGAGACGATCAACGAGACCGAGGTCACCCGGCGGGCGGAGGAGCTGCGGCGCAAGATTCGCGCCCTGGGGCCGGTCAACCCCGGGGCGGACGAGGAGTACGAGCGGCTGAGGGCCCGCGAGGAGACGCTCGACGAGCAGAAGCGCGACCTCGAGCAGTCACGCGAGGATCTGCTGAGGATCATCGCCGAGATCGATGAGGAGACCAAGAGCGTGTTCCTCGACGCCTTCCAGCGGGTGAGCGTCGAGTTCGACGACCTCTTCAAGCGGCTGTTCGGTGGGGGAGAGACGAAGCTCGTGCTCACCCAACCGGACAACGTCCTCGAGACCGGGGTGGACGTCATCGTCAAGCCGCCGGGGAAGAAGCAGCAGCACCTTCTGCTCCTCTCCGGCGGGGAGCGCGCCATGACCGCCCTCGCGCTGCTCCTCGCCATGCTCAGGGTGCGACCATCGCCATTCTGCGTGATGGACGAGATCGACGCGCCGCTGGACGCCATGAACACCGGGCGATTCGTAAAGCTGCTCGAGGAGTTCGTCGAGCGCACCCAGTTCATCATCGTCACCCACAATGCGCGCACGATGGAGGCGGCGAACACGCTCTACGGGGTCACGATGCAGGAGGCGGGCGTCTCGAAGATCATCTCCGTGGAGCTGGCGGAGGCCCAGCGCGAGGCCGAGCAGTGGCAGAGGGCCAAGGGCGGCCGCGCGCGGCGCCCCGGCCCCGAAGAGCAGACATCGCTGGACTTGGAGTTCGGCCCGCCCCCCCTGAGGGAACCCGCCGCCCACAACTAACGCGGCCGTGGTCGCGAGCCCACTGGTGGCGCAGTCCCGTGTTCCACGGGCTGCGCCACCGTCCTTCCGCGCCCACCCTCGGGTGGAGTGGCAGAGGCATCGCGATTGTGGTAGAATGGATGGCGTTCCGGACAGCCCGCACTGCCTGTCATGTTGCCACTTCGTGAGGTCCCCCGTGCTCAAGGGTTTGTTCACCAAGGTCACCCACGTTCTCCGAGGCACTCGGCCGGTCGATGACCAGCTGCTCGAGGAGCTGGAGGAGGCTCTGATCCAGGCGGATGTCAGCGCGAGACTCGCCGCGCGGCTCGTGCGCGAGCTGGAGGAGAAGGGTGAGCGGGCGCACATCTCGGAGGCGAAGGGGCTCGAACACCTTCTGCGCCAGCAGATCGAGAACCTGCTGCGACCCCTCCAGAAGCCGCTCAATACGGGCGCCTCGGCCCCGACTGTGTTCCTCGTGGCGGGGGTCAACGGCGTCGGCAAGACGACAGGCATCGCCAAAATCGGCCACTGGTACCGTTCGCACGGGAGCAAGGTCATGCTGATCGCGGGGGACACGTACCGCGCGGCAGCGATCGACCAACTCGCGGTTTGGGCGGAGCGCGCGAAGTGCGAGATCGTGCGGCAGAGCCAGGGGTCGGACCCCGCGGCCGTGGTTCACGACGGCCTGCTGGCGGCCGCCCACCGGGGCACCAACCTGGCCATCATCGACACCGCCGGCCGTCTCCACACCAAAGTGAACCTGATGGCGGAGCTGAAGAAGATCACCCGCACCGTCGAGCGCGTCATCGGGCGGCCGCCGGATGAGAACCTCCTCGTGATCGACGCCACCATGGGGCAGAACGCGCTCAACCAGGCGCGCGAGTTCCACGACGCCATCGAGCTCACGGGCCTGATGATCTGCAAACTCGACGGGACCGCCAAGGGCGGCATTGTGCTCAGCATCGCCGATGAGCTGCAGATTCCCATCAAGCTGATCGGCATCGGGGAGCGATTGGACGCGCTGGCGCTCTTCGACACTCAACGGTTCGTGGCCGACCTGTTCGAGAAGACGCCGCAGGGGTGACGTCCTCCGCGCACCCAGGAGGGGGTGACCGTGTGCCATGTGGGGCGTGTGGTGTGCCCTCCTCTTGTCTGCCTCTGTCCTGACCCGATGCGGTGCTGACGGGGAGTGTCCGGCCACCCAGACGGCCCTCGGGGCGTCCTACGTGTCCCTCGGTTGCGGCCTCGGGGCCCGCTGGCTCAGCGACGACGGGCTGCACCTCCTGGAGCCCCTGGACCTTGGGGGCAAGAAGGTCGTCTTGGTCGATGGGCGCACCGGCCCGGAGTACGACGACATCACCGATATCGCAATCAGCGCCGACGGCAGGCGGACGGTGTACGCGGCACGGCGAGGGGAGAAGTCCGTGGCCGTGGTCGACGGGCAGGAAGGCCCCGAGTACGACGACCTCGGCTCCCTCGTCCTCAGCCGGGACGGCCGGCACCTCGCCTACACAGCCCTGAACGGGAACCGGTCGTTCGTGGTCAGGGATGGCATGCCCCTACCGACGGAGGGCAAGGTCGTGCGGGGCGCCATGAGCCCTGATGGCCGCAGGCTCACCTGGGTCGAGTGGCTGCGCGACGCACCGGACAGGTGCACCGTGAGGGATGGCCGCGAGCCCCTGCTGTTCGACTGGATCAGCCTGTGGGGCTACAGCCCCGACGGCTCGGCCCTGTACTGGATCGGGATGAGGAACAACCAGTACGCGTGCGTGCTCGACGGAACCGCGGGGCCGGAGTACGCCTACGTGTGGTGTCCCACGTTCAGCCCGGACGGCAAGCACCTCGCCTACATCGGCGTGGCTGCGTTTGCGGACAGGGCCGCCGGACGCCGCACTGGCGGCCGGTCTCGCGTCGTCGTCGACGGAGTAGAGGGCCCGGAGTATCGCTGGATCGGGCCGAGCGACGGCGGACTGGGGTGGTCGGCCCGCCCTGTCTGGAGCACCGACAGCACCCACCTTGCGTATGTGGCGAAGAAGGGGGACCGGTTCGTCGCCGTTGTTGACGGCCGGGAGGGCCGCGACTATGCGTGGGTGTCGAACCCCTGCTTCAGTGCGGACGGACGGCGGGTGCTGTACAAGGCCTGTCGACAGGCACCCTCCGCAGAGCACGCTTGGCACTCATCCGGGTCGTGGGTCGCCGTAGTCGACGGGGCGGAGAGCGCCGAGTGCGATGAGGTCCTGTCGCACAGCAACCTCATGGGCGGCTGGGAGCTACCCACCTTCAGCCCTGACGGCAGACGAGTCGCCTATGCGGCTCGCCGAGGCCGGGAGTGCTTCGCGGTCATCGACGACCAGGAGGGGCCGACCTACCAGCGCGTTGAGCCGCCGCTCTTCAGCCCCGACAGCCGACGGGTAGCGTACGAAGCATGTGGAGACCAGGGCGAGTCCCTTGTAGTCGACGGCGTGGCAGGGCCGAGCTACGGCAACGTCTGGCAGCCCCTCTTCAGCCCTGACAGCCAGCGCGTTGCCTATACCGCTGAGCGCTACTCACATGGGCAGCAGACATGGCTGGTCGTGGTCGACGGTCGGGAGGAGGCAGCCTCCCGCCCTTGGGGGATATTCCTCAGCCCCGACAACCGTCACATTGCCTACCTGACCAGTGTCGGCACCGCGTGGCGCTCCCCGTGGCACTCCGTTGTCATCGACGGAAAGGGCGGTCCTCGGTACGATGACATCATTACGCCCCATCTGACCTTCGATAGGACGGGGGCTGTGCGCTACTTGGCTCGCCGGACTGGTGTGCTCTACTGGGTTGCGCAGACCCCTCCGGCGGGGTGAGGAGGCGAGCGAACCGGCGACCTACCTCACCGACATCCGCCAGCGGGGTGGGGTGGGGGAGGGGGCCGCGAGGGCCGCGAAGGCTGAGGGGTTGAGGTAGTCCTGGGCGGTGCCGGCCCACATCATCTGGCAGTCGCGTGGGCCGCCCCGATCCGCGTCATTCACGCCGACATCGAAGCCGACGCCGGTGAAGTCCTTCTCCCCCTCACGAACCAGCACCGACGCCGGGAGCACGAGGCGCACGCGGTAGCCGCTCCGCATCCGTTCGCCCGAGGCGGAGATGCCTCCCAGGCGCGCGGTCGGCTTGTCGAGCGGCGCCCAGGTCACAGTGCCCGTCCCGAGCCGCGTATCCGGAGGCTTGATGAGAAGCGCCACGACGTCAGGCGAGTAGACAGGCTTCCCCTGGTCGGCAGAGGAACGCAGATCGAAGTAGACCTCCACCGAGTCGCCGTCGGAGAAGTGGGCGTTCCTCGGCGCCGGGCTGATGTCGTCGTCGGTCACGTCGACGAATACGGTCAGGCGTTCATCCTGAAGCTCCAGGGCAAAGCGCGCGCTCAGGTCGTCGTCACCCTTCCACTCATCCTCGCCCAACACCAGGGCGTCTGCTCCAAGGCGATGCCACGTCAGCCGGTCGGGGGTCGTCGGGTCCGTGGTGTCAGGCACGACCACCGGTGCCAGCGCGAGCCACTTCACGTCGAGGTCGCCGGCGTCGGGCGAGATCGCTCGGCCCGTCGCCCACAGGCGCACTACCTTAGTGCGGGGCGGGGGGAGCATTTGGGGCAGGGCGATCCTGGGGCTGGTCTCCGCCTCCTGCTCGGGCTCGAGTCTGAAGCCGGCGCGCTCCAGGAGGAGATCGGCCCCGCACTGGAGCTCGACCTCAGCCGAGGTCACCCCCACGTTCCGCGCGGTGACCCGGATCGGCGGCAGGGCCTCATCCGTGAGCATCGCGACGCCGCCCTCGATCGCCACGGCAAGGCCTTGCTTGAGCTCCAGAAGCCGCTCCCAGGCGCGCAGGAGTTCGCGGGCCATCACCAGATGCGTGTACGCCCCGGGGTGCGCTCCCCAGCAGAATGGCCCTCGGAAGTCCCGGTCAGCCCGCCGGACCGCGTCGTCGAAGTTGGCGATCGGCACGCCCTCGCCCTCGGCGGCGAAACGCGCCGCGCGGACGAACCGGCTGTTCGGCTGCGCATCGTTCATCGGCGGCGTGGCGACGAGGCACAGGGCGTTGACGGGAGGGGAGGTGGCGATCTGGATGAGCCGCGTCAGGTCGTCGGTCAGGTCCTGAGGCGAGCGACCGAGTCGCTCGTCATTCCCTCCGAACTGGAGCACCACGACATCGGGCCGACGGCTGACGACGTCTCTGTCGACGCGGGTGAGGGCGTCGTCGGACGTCTGTCCCGGTCCACCGGCGGCGATCACCTCGATCTCACACCCCGGGTACCTGGCCCGGAGAGCCTGAGCGAAAAGCTGGCAGAACCCGTCGGTCCGCGGGTTGTCGGGCCCCCATCCAGCGGTGAGGGAGTCGCCGAGGACGACGACGCGCACCGGCCCGGGCCCGGTGCGCAGCTTCTCGCGGAGCGCGCCGGCGCTGGTCTGGTCGGCCACCGGGGGTGCCGGCTCGGGGCTGGGAGCACCGAGCAGCATCAGCGGCAAGAGGAACGGGACAGGCATGGGTAGCTACCCGGGATGGGCTCCTGGAGTGGCATCTGCGTCTCGCGGATGACTAGCTCGGGCGACCCCCCTCATGGGCGGGACGCTCATGCCACAGCCTAGCGCAAGGCGGCGTTGTCCGACCACGCCACGCCATGAGCCTGCAGGTCGGCCAGCCTGGGCACGGTGAAGGCGAAGGCGGCGCGTCCCCCTTCGCGGGCGATCAGGATGTGGAACCCCCTCGGGGAGGTCGCGGCGCCGATCTTGATCGGCCCCACCGCGACCAGCTTGTCCGCGACGCCCTGAGGCAGCTTCTCGAGCGGCACCGGCAGCACGCCGGAGGTCCAGTCGGCGTTCGGCTCGAGGACCGCCTGGACCGTCTCCTGCCCCTCCGCGTCGAGCGTGTTGAACGCGAACTTGAGGTCCGTCAGGCCGCCGGCGGTCGGCCGGACCAACCTCACGGTAACGACGTTCGCGCTCGAGAGATGGGCGGGGTCAAACAGCAGGAGGATCAACCGTCCGTTGGGGAGGTTCCGCCCATCCGCCTCGGTGAAGGCGGCGGACATGACGGCGAGCCCGTCCTGATCGGGTGTCCCCGTCACGACGGAGGAGAGCACCAGCGCAGGCTTCTGGACCGCGGCCTCGTCCTTCACGACGGCCACGATCTTCGCCATCAGCTCATCGGACGCCGGATGGTTCGCCAGGGGAGTGATGTCCCCGGGGCCCTGAGCCACCAGCGCCGCGGGCAAGCCCAGCGCGACCAGAAGTGCAGCGCTGGTCCGCACTCTTCGGGTCATCGGACGGCTCCTCTCCTACGGATGCCTAGACGCACCATCGCGCCTGCGTCAACCCGTAGACGCTGCGCGGGCGGGCGGGTTCAGCGTTGGCGGTTGTGCTTCGGTGTGAGACCGGTCACGACCGACGGCCTCAGGGCGAAGCCTTGGCACACCAGGTGGCGCCGTGAGCTGCCAGCTCGCCCCGCGAGGGAAGATGGAAGGCTGCCCCCGCGGTCCGGCCACGCTCCGTACGGGCGAGCAACACGTCTACGCCATAGGAGGAGACGCCCGCACCGAGCTTCATCCCTCCCAGGGCAACGAGTTGTGCCGCCACCTGGTCGGGGAGGCTGAACATCGGCGTCAGGGCGGTGGTCCACTCAGCGTTCGGCTCGTGGACCTTCTGGGGCGCATCCTTCCCCTCGGTGGCCAGCGTGTTGAACGCCACGCGCGCCCCCCGCCAGTCGCTGTCCGGAGGGGAAAGCACCCGAACAGTGACGACGCTGCTCGCCTCGAGATGGCATCCATCGAAGAGCAGGGCCACCAGGCGCCCGTTCCGCCCGGCCGAGCCCGTCCCGACAGCCGGCATCAGGATGAGCCCGTCCTCATCGGCCGGTGCGGAGCCCGCAGGGGCAAGGACAAGCGCGCACTTCTGCACCGCACTCCTCGAGCCGAGCGCCCCGAGCAGCCTGCCCAGCAGCTCCTTCTCGGCCCGGTGGCAAGGCAGTGGGGCCAGGACCTCCTGCGAGTCGCCAGTATCTCTCGGCAGAGCGACGAGCACTATCGCCAGGGCCAGGGCCATTCCCGGGAGCGCGAGCCCCCTGTTCGTCCCGGTGGGCGGCATGGGAGCGAGAGGCTCGCGTTGCCGGGGACAGCCCGCGCCCGGCCTGCGCAGCCAGCTCATGCAGTTCCTCCGGTCACCATCGCCTGAGCGCGAGACGGCAATGCCTGCATCGCCGGACTTCAGCTACTGCATGGTCGCCCCTCACCTCCGGGAGCGCGGGCATCTCGCCCGCACAGACGGCTGTGCGGGCGAGATGCCCGCGCTCCCACAGGCCTCCTCACACCGGCCGCGCGATCTCCTTCTCCGGATCGAACTCCATCGTTCGCCCGGTCCGGTACGAAGTGATCCCCATGTGGAGGGCGGTCATGACGTGGTAGCCGAGAACCTCGTTGCTGCGGGGCTTCTCGCGGGTGCGGATGCAGTCGAGCCAGTTCTTGAAGTGCCACTCATGGGAGGCGCCGCGAGTGCGCGCGACCTCCTCCCGCTTCCCCTCCGGCTCCCAGTCGCGCTGCGGCTCGATGACGGCGCCGGGGCCCTCGAAGTACAGCGTGCCCTTCTTACCTCGGATCATCATCGGCATGTTCACGTCGCTCGAGAGCGATGCCGAGAGCACGATGGACGGCCCGCCCGGGTACTCGATGCACAGGGTGAAGATGTCCGGCACCTGCCGGCCGTCGGTCCACTGGTAGAGGCCGCCCGAGGCCGTCACGCGGTGGGGGAAGGCCAGCCCCATGGTGTAGACCAATGGCGTGAGGATGTGGGGGAAGAAGTCGGTGCCGACGCCCCCCGAGTAGTCCCAGAACGCGCGGAAGGCGAAGTACCGGCCGGGCTCCCACGCGACCTTAGGCGCTGGGCCGAGCCACTGGTCCCAGTCCAGGTTCTCACCGGGCTTGGCGAGACCGTCATCGCTCAGCGGCGAGTAGCACCCGATGTTGCCGTTCCGCATGTCGCTGGCCTGAGCGTGAACCAAGCCGCCGAGGGCCCCCTCGCGGATGCGCTTGCCCGCAATGTCCCAGATGTCGTCGGACATCATCTGCGTGCCCACTTGCATGACGCGGTCGGTGCGAGCGATGGTCTTGACGACCTCCTTCGGATAGTCGAGGCTCCCCCAGTAGGTCATCGGCTTCTCGCAGTACACGTCCTTGCCCGCGTCGGCGGCGTCGCAGGTGATGCGAGCGTGCCAGTGGTCGGGTGTAGCCACGGTGACCGCATCGATGTCGGTCGCCCGCAGCAGCTCCTTGTAGTTCCCATAGGGGCGCGCGCCAACGCGACGCGCCGCCGCGTCGAGCCGGACCTGGTAGACATCGCACACCGCAGCGATCTCAACCGGCTCCCCCTGCTTGACAAGCTGGCTGAGAATGCTGAGATGCGCGTTCCCGATGCCGCCACAGCCGATGACCCCCACCCGGATAGTGCGGGGGGCAGGCTGGGCGGTTGCGCCGGCAGCCGCGCCGAGCGCGGTCGCGCCCAACGCGCCGGCAGTTGACAGCTTCAGGAATTCGCGGCGATCAAGCTCCATGGCGTGGTGACCCCTTTCGGACTTCGGTCGTGGCGCAGCCTTCCAAGGCTGCGGCCGTCGTTACTCACTGGGCCATGCGCAGCGCACGTTCCAGGCGAGCCGTGGCGGTCGTGGCGTCGAGGTCGGGCAGCCGGCCGCTGCCCGCCAGGAAGAGCAGCGGCTGAGTGCCGGGCAGCCAGACCGATGGCGGGTCAGAGGGGCCGCCCATGGCCCACGCCGCCTCGGGGCTGAGCACCCGGAGGCGGAAGCGGGGCACAGTGCCGCCGTCGATGGACCGGTCGAAGGCCACCGCCTGGCCGCCGACCATCACGAACCCCATGGAGGGGGTGGGCCAGGCATGGATGATGAGCCCGGCGAACGCCGCCGAGGGTGGGCGGACCCGCCCCAGCACCAGGTCGTCGGTCACGCGCGCCCACTCGAGCGCGATGGTCGGCGGGCCAGCCTGGAACACATCGGGGCCGCCATCACCCCAGTTGAAGTCGATCTTCTCGTCGTGGCTGACCGTCGGGTCTCCCCGCAGCTCCTGGTTGAGGAAGTATTCGGACTTCCACCCCGGCTTGCCGTCGGCTGAGACGACCGAGACCGGCACCACCTGACGTGAGACATCTGGCCCGGCCCACTCGAGGTGCGCCTGCGCCTGGCCGCCCTCTTCGAAGAACTCGCAACGGACGGCGTGATCGCCGGCGGCGAGGTGTATCTTGGCCTCGCTGGTGAGGCCTGAGCGCGGGATCCAGTCATTGACGATCCGCTTGTCGTCAACCCACATCCGCGCGCCGTCGTCCGAGCTGTAGTAGAACGCGTAGTCACCTTCGGTCGCGATCTTCAGCCTTGCTGTCCACCGGGCCGACCAGTGATCGCCGTAGGGGCTGGCCAGCGACCACGTCTCCCGCACGGCCTTCCCCACGGTTGCCGGCTGCATGAGGGTCGGCAGATTGGTAGGCAGGAACCGGGGCCGGTAGTCCTGGTAGCCGCCCCACATGCCGGTGGCCTGCACGATGAACATGGTCCCGGGTTTCGGGCTGAAGCCGATCCCGTGCAGCCCCCCCTTCTCCAGTGTGCCGATCTCCACTGCGCCGGCGAACCGGCAGGCCCCGACGGACAGGAGAGCAACCCCGGCGAATGCGATCGGCAGACTGACGCGTCGAGCACCCATGGCGATGTGCACCCTCCCGCGCTGGCTTCCCGTGACCTGTAGGTTCCCTCGCGAGTGCGGGGCGACCTCTACCCGGCCCAAGGAGTTTCACTCCGGCCTTGGGAACCTACCGGTCGCCAGGCGCAGGCAGGCCGGCAGGAGGGGTGCGCGCGATGTATGGGCGCTTCACGAGGCGCAGGTTCCTGAAGCAGGCTGGAGCGATCGCTGCGGGCATCGGCGTGGCGATGGCGGCGGACGACCTCGAGTGGGCCTTAGCCCAGGAGGCCGGCCAACCCGGCAAGGTGTCGGCGAGCGAGAGGATCGTGGCCGGCTTCGTGGGCATGGGCGGCATGGGCAACTACAACCTCGCCGACTTCAAGCGGTGCCCCGAAGTGGTGGTCGGCGCCGTCTGCGACGTGGACGAGGGCCGGCGGAACGCGGCCGCCGACCTGGCCGGCAACAAGCCCGACGTCTACAACGACTACCGCCGGATCATCGAGCGGCCCGACATCGATGTCATGGTGATCTCGACACCCGACCACTGGCACACGCTGCCCTTCATCCACGCCTGCGAGGCGGGGAAGGATGTGTACGTCGAGAAGCCCCTCAGCCTCTGCGTCAAGTGGGGGAGGGCGATGGTCGAGGCGGCGAGACGCTACGGACGCGTGAGCCAGTGCGGCACTCAGCAGCGCGGGGGCACGCACTTCCAGCGCGCGGTGGAGATCGTCCGGTCGGGGCAGCTTGGCCGCGTGAGCCTCTGCCGCACGTGGATCATCGGGCGAGGCGGCTCCTCGGGCTACCCCGCCGACGCGGACCCGCCGAAGGGGCTGGACTGGGACCTCTGGCTCGGGCCGGCGCCGTCTCATCGCTACAACCCGGCGCGCTGCTTCGGCAGCTTCCGGTTCTTCTGGGACACCGCGGGCGGCACGATCACCGACTGGGGCACGCATCTCATCGACGTGGTCCATTGGGCGATGGATGTGGACGCGCCCCTGGCCGCGGCGGCGAGCGGCGGGCGCTATGCGTTCGATGACATCTTCGAGACGCCGGACACGATGGAGGTCCTCTGGGACTACCCGGGCTTCACTGCGCTCTGGTCGCTCCACCAGGCGAACGGCTACCCCTACTGGTTCCCCACGAGTCTGAAGCCGCCGGTCCAGCAGGATGGCGTCACCTATCAAGCCATCGGTGGCAAGGGCTACGGGATGGTGTTCTACGGGACGAACGGCACGATGTTCCTCGACCGTGACGGGTTCATCATCACCCCCGAGGGGGACCGCATGCAGGGCGTGCAGAGCGGCGGATCGGAGCAGCACCTGTCCCATGTGAAGGACTTCCTGTGCTGCGTGAAGACCCGGGAGCGGTGTCGAAGCGATGTCGAGGTGGCCCACCGCTCCACAACCGCACCGAATCTCGCCAACATCGCCTACTGGACCGGACGGAAGGTCCACTGGGACCGCGAGAACGAGCGGGTCATCGACGACCCGGATGCGGACCGGCTGACCGCTCGCGCCATGAGAGCGCCGTGGCATCTGTGAGGCGGACCTCGGACTTCGGACCTCGGACCTCGGACCGCAGACCGCAGACCTGACGTCAACGACGAAGGCAGTCGAACGGCAGTGGTGAGGGGAGTGAACATGAGCAGATGCTGGTTGTTGGCGGTCATGCTCGCAACGGGCCTGGCGGCGGCCTCGCCCGCCTGGAGCGCCGACGTGGTCGGGCTCATCGAGACGCTCCGCGAGGGGGATGAGAACGCCAGGATCGCCGCCAAGCGGGAGCTGGTGGAGGTGGGGCCGGATGCGGTCCAGCCGCTGCTCGCGCTGGTGAGCGAGAAGGACGCCAAGCTCTCGCAGGCGGCGCGGGACACGCTGCGCTGGCTCGCCCTCGGCTGGGCGAACACGGAGTCCCGGCGGGAGAGGCTACGGGAGCCCCTGGTGGAGGCGGCGACGGCGAAGGGCGACCTGACAGTGCGGGAGTCCGCGCTCGAGCTGCTCGGCATCGCAGGCGATGCGCGCGCCGTGCCGGAGATCGCCCACCTGTTGCACGATCCGGACATCGCGCCGGCCGCGTGCCGGGCGCTGCAGACCATCCCCGGCACCGATGCCTTGGCGGCGCTAGTCGTCGCTCTCGACTGGGCTCCGCCCGGCCTGCAGGTGCAGCTACTCCGGTGCATCGGCTCGCGACCGGACCAGCGCACTATGCCGGACGTCCTCAAGCTCGTGCGAAGCCCGGAGGCGCCGGTGAGGGCAGCGGCCGTGGACGCTCTCGGGCGGATCGGCGATGGGCGGGCGCTGCCCGAGCTGCAGAAGGCGCTGGGCGACCCCGATGCCTCAGTGCGCGCCGCCGCGGCTGATGCCTGCCTGCGGCTCGGGCGAGCGCTCCTCGCTGCGGGCAGCAAGCAGGGGGCGGGGGAGACATTCGCTGCCGTCCTCGCCAACGGGAAGACGGAGCCTGCGTGGACCGGCGCCCTGACGGGGTTGGGCGAGATCGGTGACGCGAAGGCGCTGGCCGCGATCCGGCCCTTCCTGAAGCACGACAACCGCCGCGTGCGGGTCGCAGCGATCGCGGCGGCCGCGAAGCTGCCGGGCACGGAGGCGACCCAGGCGCTCGCGGCGTCGCTCGCCGGCGCGCCGAGCATGGTGGCTGTCACCGTGCTCCGCGCCCTGGGCGAGCGGGCCGATGCGACGGCACTCGGAGCGATCCGACCCCTAGCCGCGAGCGACGACGCGGAGGTCCGGGCGCAGGCGCTGTGGGCGCTGGGGCAGCTCCGGTCGCCGGATGCAGCCCCGGACCTGAAGGCGGCGTTGGAGGCCGATGACGCCACGGTAGCCGGGGCGGCGCGGGACGCCTACCTGTCTCTCGCGGGTGCCCTCCTCGCCGATGGCGCCGGCGAGCGGGCGCGGACGATGTATGAGGACCTGGCGGCGCTGGCCGACCGTGATGAGCGGTGGACGGCCGCCCTCGACGGGCTCGGGAACATCGGCTCCGAGAAGTCGCTGCCCGTGTTGGCGGGGCTGCTCGACGGCGCCAGCGGTGAGGAGAGGGACAAGGCCTTCTCGGCCTACCTCGCGATCTGCCGGGCCATGGTCGGGCGGAAGGACATGGCCGCCGCGACCGAGGCCTACGCCGCCGCCTTGAAGTGGGTGCCCGAGCTGAGCGCGGTTCAGGGCCCGGACTTCGACCGGGCTCACCAGAGCCGGATGGCGATCGCCGATGGCCTGGCTGCGGCCGGCGCCGCCGACGGGGCGAAGGCCCTCTATCGAGCGGCGCTGGCGGCGCTCCCGGCCGATGTGCGGCTGGGGGAGGTGGCCGGCAAGCTGCGCGCTCTGGGCGAGCCCATTGACATGGCGGCGGTCCAGGGCTTCGTCCGCGAGTGGTGGCTCATTGGCCCCTTCCCGAACCGGAACTCGAGCGCCTGGGGCCAGCGGTTCTTCCCCGAGGACGAGGTGAAACTCGACCAGGAGTACGACCTCCAGGGGACCCGGATGAAGTGGCAGCGAGTGACCGGCGAGGGCGTGATCGACCTGATGACCCCCTTCGGCGGCATCCCGCAGACTGACTACAAGGCCGCGTATGCCTACGCGGAGGTCTTCGTCGACCAGGCGCAGCCCGTGATCGTCAAGATGGGAAGCGACGATACCATCGCCTGCTGGCTGAACGGCAAGCAGATCCACGCAAACCTCGTCGATCGCGGCACGACGGTGGACCAGGACGTCGTGAGGGCTGAGGTGCAGGCGGGACGCAACACGATCCTCGTGAAGGTGCTGAACAACGGGGGCGGATGGAACTTCGTCGTGAGGTTGTGCGATGCCCAGGGGCACGCGCTCAGGTTCACCCAGGGCACCGACCAGGCTCAAGGTGGGGGAGCGGTGGCGCCTCCGCCCGCGAACGAGGTGAAGGTGCGCTTCGACAAGGTACGGATCGCCGACGGCTCGAGCCTCGTCGAGACCTGCGCGGTCTGCGATGTCAACAAGGACGGCAAGCTCGATATCATCAGCGGCGGGAACTGGTATGAGGCCCCCGATTGGAAGCCGCACCTCATCCGCGAGATGATGAACGACGGCCACTACGCCAATGACTGGGCGGACATGGCGCTCGACGTGAACGGCGATGGCTGGGTCGACCTCGTCTCGGGCGGGTTCCACACGGACGACATCTCCTGGTACGAGAACCCGCAGGGGAAGGAAGGTCCTTGGCCCAAGCACCTGATCCTCAAGCGCAAGGACTTCTTCGAGACCATGGTGATGGTCGACCTCGACGGCGACGGCGAGGGGGAGCTTCTCCCTAACGATGCGGCGCCTATCCGCTGGTATGACCTGGTGCGCGCGCCCGGCAAGGAGCCGGAGTGGGTGGAGCATGTGGTCGGGCAGGACGGCGCCGCACATGGCGTTGGTTACGGCGACGTTGACCTCGATGGGCACATCGACATCATCTGCCCCACCGGCTGGTATGAGGCGCCCGACGACCTGCGCCAGGGCGCCTGGACGTGGCACCCCGAGTTCAACCTGGGCTCCACGTCAGTCCCGATCCTGTCGATCGATGTGAACGGTGACGGCCTCGGCGACCTCATCTGGGGGGAGGGCCACAGCTACGGTCTGTTCTGGCTCGAGCAGAAGCCCGGCGTCGAAGGGAAGAGGCTGTGGGAGCGGCACACGATCGACGCCTCCTGGTCTCAGGCCCATGCGCCCGAGCTGGCTGACATCGACGGCGACGGCGGCCTGGACCTGGTGGCCGGGAAGCGCCACAAGGCCCACGACACCGACCCCGGCGTCGATGAGCCGCTGTGCGTGTACTGGTACGAGTACGACCGGGCGGCGGGCCAGTGGCAGCGGTGGGTGGTGAGCTATAGCGACGGCGCCGGCATCGGCCTGCAGCAGGTCGATGTCGACATGAACGGCGACGGCAAGATCGACATCGTCTCGGCCTGCAAGACGGGGCTGCACCTGTTCCTGAATGAGGGGGCCCAGTAACGCCCAGGGCCGCGTGGGCCGGTCGGTCCTCCGACCGGCAATGCCGTGGGTACGTCGCCGGTCGGAGGACCGACCGGCCCACGCGAGCAGACGGCAACCTCACAGGCACGGCGGTCGAGGAGGCACCGATGGTCTCGGCAGTGGCAATCGGCTTGGTCGTCGCTCTGGCCGGCAGTTGGTCCGGGGCCCAGGTCTCCGAGAACCTCCTCCGGAACCCCTCCTTCGAGGAGGCCGTGGATGCGAACGGCTTCCCGACGGGGTGGGGCCTCTACGCGGGGAACGGGCGGGATTCGGCCATTCGCCTGGTGGAGCCGGGCGATACCGGGAAGTGCGCGGTCGCCATCGAAGACGGCGACCCGTCGGCTGAGATCGGCCTGACGCAGAACGTGCCCGCGAAGCCAGGGCTCGTGTACCAGGCCAGCGTGCGCCTCAAGGGTGTCGAGGGGGCGTCCTCGGCCGGGGCGTACCTGCAACTCCGGTTCCTGCCGTCAAACCAGCTCGCGCAAGTGGCCCTGGCGGCAACGAGCAACGACCGCTTCGAGGAGATCTCCGTGAAGGCCGTCGCTCCCGACGACACCCAGAGCGCGCAGATCTACCTCTACACCCACCGCGATCCTACGCCCGAGGTCATCGTGGACACCGTGCAGCTCGTGTCGGGTGTTGAGCCACCGCCGCCTCCGCCGCCGCAGCCCGTGCCCCCTGTCTACGCCCAGCTGAAGGACCAGCACCTCGTGACCGAGCTGGTCCGCGACGGCAAGGCCAACATCGCCATCGTTGCCCCTGCCTCGGGAGCCTACCAGGCCCAGGCAGCGGCGGTCCAGCAGGCCATCGCGAAGCTCACCGGCGAAACGGTGCCCGTCATCGCCGACACCACGCCCGAAGCCGCGGTGCCGATCTCGCGCAACCTGATCGTGCTCGGGAACCGTTCGACGAGCAAGACGGCCGAGGAGCTGTACAACCGCTACTACCTCCTCACCGACCTGCGCTACCCGGGCCCTGAAGGCTACGAGGTGCGGACGCTGCACAACCCCTTCGGGAACGGCTGCAACGTGATCGTGGTGGGGGGGAGCGATGCGGCGGGTGTCGCGTCCGGTGCGCGGGTGCTCATCGACAAGCTGAACGCGGCGGGAGGGAAGGCGGGCGCGCTCTCGATCGGGTGGCTGATGGAGATCACGCTGGGGAAGGGCATCGAGGTCCCGAAGGACCTCAAGCAGTTCGAGACCTGGGAAGCCTCGGCGGGCTATGGCTCCTCGGGCTACTTCGGCTGGAGCAGCCTGAGCAAGCGCTTGGCGATCTACTACATGACCGGCGACCCGTTCCAAGCGCGCGAGTTCATCCGGCTGGCCTTCCCTGACGAGCAAGTCATCAAGGAGCTAAGCGAGACCGACGGGGAGATGGTGGAGAACAAGAACGCGCCGCTCAGCGGACCGTACCACTACAACGCGCACATGATGATCCTCTTCTGGGACCTGTGCGAGGAGAGCCCTGTCTTCACCGATGAGGAGCGGCTTCGCGTGACCAACGCCTTCTCGAAGCAGCTCGAGCATCGCCGCGGGGAGGGCATCTACGGTCGCACGGAGCCGCCCCCTTACGTCGGGTCGCGACACGGCCAGTATGCGGCCATCTCGCTCTACTGCCTCGGGCGCTACTTCCAGAAGGACTACCCCAACCCCATCTGGCAGCACTGCATGGACAGCGCCGCGCTCGAGTTCGCGCCGCTACGCGACAGCGCGTGGGTCTCCGGCGAGAACGACAACCTGTTCTGGTACAACACGGCCACCGCGCCCATTCTCAGCTACATGCTCCTCTCCGGCGACCGCGCGCCCCTGACGAGCGGCAACCTGCCGATCCTGCTCAAGGGACAGGAGATGCTCATCTCGGGCCGCCAGCCCGACTGGGCGCTCAGCTCTGCCGCCCTCGACTACCTGCACAAGACGGCATACCTGACGCACGATGGCCGGTGGTTGACCTACCGCGACCGAACCGGCGTCGACCTCAGCCGGTTCCGGCTGGGGCAGTCCTACTGGCCCGAGGACACGCTCGCGCCGAGCCGGCCGGAAGACCTCGTGGGCAAGTGGAGCATCAACCCGCTGCCGGCGCCCATGTGGCGGTGGCGCGGGAGTGGGCTGCCCTTCGATGAGTCGGTCCTCTTCGGCAGCTACCGCAGCGCCACCGACGCGTCAGGCGACTTCGTGCTGGTCGACGGCTTCAACGGCGCCTCCCGGAACCCGTACCACACCTTCGCGATCCTGGAGCTGCGGATCAACGGCAACACGCTGCTCCAGGGCTACCGGAACCAGGTGCTGACGCGCGCGGATGGCCTGGTCGAGCCACAGGTCGCGATGGACGCGGCGCTCAAGGGCCGCGATGTCGTAGGCCAGACGGCCTACTGCATCGGCGAGGTGCCCAACGCCGCCTATTGCGGCTGGAAGCGGACGCTCGTCCAGCGGACGGGCCGTTACGCGCTCCTGATCGACGACCTCGGTTTCCGTGCGGATGCGGAGAACATGGACGTGCAGACCCTGTGGGAGACGACCGGCGGGGACTGGGATGCCGCCGGAAACGCCCTGCAGGTGTCGGCGACCACCACGGATGTCCTTCCGCCTGGTTGGGTGCGCTTCCGGGCGCTCGAGTCGCCGTACCAGGGCGAGCCGAGTGGCGAGGGCGGCATTGTGCGCCTCGACACCATCGGCATCGTCCTGCTCCGCGCCACCCAGCCCGGGAACTGGCTGGAGATGACGTTCCGGTTGCCCGAGGCGGTGACCGGCGAGGCATTCGCGGACCTCGTGGGCTACGTGGACCGGGGGGCCATCCGCCTGCTGCTCGACGGTGAGGTCGTCGTACCCGAGTACGACCACTACGCGGCAACGGCGCTCAAGCAGCGCATCTCCCTGGGGCAGAGGCAGCTTGCAGCTGGCGAGCACCGGCTGCGCATCGAGGTCGTCCGGCGTCACGAGGGCAGCGAGAAGTGCTACATCGGCCTCGGGGGAGTCAGCGTCCGTCGGGAGGGCGCGGCGGCAGCGCAAGAGGTGACGGGCTACGATGCTCTCCCCTGCGACCTGACGCGCACGACCCGCTCGGGCAGCGTCTTCACCATGGAGTGGACCGGCCCGGTGAAGTCCGGTGAGCACCGGCTGCACTTCTCTCTCATCGCGCCGCGCACGGGGGCTCAGGATCCGCCCGCATGTCTGCGGTTGGCGAGCAACGCCGCGGCGCTGCGCCTGCCCGAACCCGCGGTGGCCTTCACCGGCGAGTACGAGGGGAGCAAGGCCGAGTTCGCGCTGATCGCGCAAGGCCACCTCTTCGCGAGAGCCGCCACGGAGCTGCAGCTGCACAGCTGCGGATCACTCGTGCGCGCGGACGTGCCGGTGGACATCGACTGGGACTTCGGGTCGGGCACAGTGAACGTGGTGGCGCCGAGAGCCACTCGGCTGGCGCTGGCCATGGCCCCGGCAGCCGGGCTGACGCTGGATGGGAAGCCCGCGGGAGCGACCGGCGTGGGCCAGCTGGGGACCATGACCATCCCGGAGGGCCGCCACGTCATCGCGGGCGCCGGCATGAGACCTGAGGTGCACGACAGCCTGGTCCAGGGGTTGGCGGCGCTCGCCACGCAGGCGCAGGCGGAGAGGGAGAAGGCTGTGGCCGCCGCGGGCGCCGCGCCTCCGCCGACGGCGCCGCCACTCATCGCGGTGATGGCCGCGAAGGTCGCCGGCGAGGTCGTGGAGATGGTCATCGTGCCCTCGCCGCAGGGGCCGCTCGTCTGCGCGGCAGAGGGTAAGACAGTACACGTCCTGTCCTCCGCCGGGCAGGAGGTCCGCTCGCTGCAGGCCGACGGCAGCATCCGCGTGCTGCGCTGGTGGGCCGAGCACAACCTGCTGCTCGTCGGTTGCGTCGACGAGAAGGTCATCGCGTTCGACCTGGACGGCAACCGGAAGTGGGTGTTCACCTCGGAGATGGACCCAGCGGTCTTCGCGGCGGCGAAGCAGTACTGGTTCAAGAGCGCGCCTGGGCACGAGGGCATCCACGGCCTCTTCACCGGTGTCTTCCTCGACGGGAAGAGCCAGTGCTTCGTCGGCAGCGCGTGCACGCTGGAGATCATCGACGAGAACGGGAAGCTCGTGAAGCGCCTGCCCGTCTTCTGGGGGCAGGGCTACATCATGAACCTCATCGACGGCCCGGAGGGCAGCCTGAACCTGCTGATCGGCCGCCGGTTCCCCGACGGCGCCGCGCTCGCGATCATCAACAACCGGACGCTCGACCCGAACCCGCGCGGATTCGACTCGGTGCCCCCTGGCCACACCTACGTCGGCGGCTGGTCGGCGATGAACCGGCACCACATCTTCTACGAGGACCTGGAGGGTGACGGAGCCAAGGAGGTCGTCAGCGAGATCACCGGCACCTGGAACCGGGTGACGGTCTGGCAGCCCACCGGCGAGGCGCTCTACGACGCGAGCTTCGGCCCGGGCGAGTCCATCCCTGCCCGCAACATCCGCGACCTCGACCTCGCCGACCTCGACGGCGACGGGAAGAAGGGGATCGTCGTCGCCACTTCGAGCGGGCTCGTGGTCGCGTTGAGCAGCCACTGCGAGAAGCTGTGGGCTAAGCGCCTGTCCAGCCCGCCCACCGTCCTCCAATGTGCATCACCCGTGCCCGCGGGTCTCCCGACCCGCCCGTCCCCCTGGATCATCGTCGGCTGCGAAGACGGCTCAGTGATGGCGTTCGACAGCCAGGGCAGCCTGATCCGCCTCGATAAGGTGAGCGGCCGGCCCACGTGCATCCAGGCCGTGCCCGATGCCCCCGGCGGCCCCGTGGTTGTGATCGCGACCAGCGAGGGGGAGGTGAAGGGGTTCCGAGTGGGAGTGTGAGACCATGCCCGGGAATGTGATCTGCGTCACATTTCGGCCAACTGGGACTAAGGTCAGGCTATAATCCGAGGCCATTCTTACGTCCCTTAGGGGGCGTCGTGGACCCTCGGCCGTGAGTACGATCGAGCGTAGCCAGTCGGTCTTCCGCGTAGCTGCCGGTCGGTCCTCCGACCGGCAACGCCGTGCCCGCGTAGAACAGGTCAGCGGCCGGCCGACGTGCATCCAGGCCGTGCCCGATGCCCCCGGCGGCCCCGTGGTCGTGATCGCGACGAGCGAGGGCGAGGTGAAGGGGTTCCGAGTGGGACAGCCGTAAGCCGCTGACGTGCCGTGTCCTGGGAGCGCCGGCTTCCAGCCGGCCTCGGAGACGCCCGCAGCCTTGGAAGGCTGCGCCACCACGGCAACACCACCTGCCACAGCGGCCGGCTGGGAGCCGGCGCCCCCAGGGCACGACACCGCAGCCGGCAGGAACGTTGCAGGCGGAGGAGCCGGTGGTTGGTGTGGTCGGTGGGAGGGTGATCCACCGATGAGACGGCTGTGTCTGCTCGCGGGCGTTGTGCTGCTACTGCTGCTTCCCCAGGCTGGCTGTCGCGAGGCCGCGGGCGAGCGGCCAGCCGACATCCTTTGGGCCGCGTGCGACGGTGACGCGGACGCGGTGCGCCAGTTCCTCGACGACGGAGTCGACCCCAACGCCGCGACCCGGAAGGGCGATACCGCGCTGATGTACGCCGCAGGTGGCGGCTACGAAGCGATCGTCCGGCTGCTCCTCGCGCGCCACGCGGACGTGAACCCACGGGACAACAACGAGTGGAGGGCACTCGATTGCGCCGCATGGCGCGGGCATGCCGCCATAGCGCGGCTGCTCATCGCGGTGGGGGCGCGGTCCACAGTCGCTAACTGGGCGGCGCTCGGCGACCTGGCGAAGGTCCGGGAGTACCTGGCCGCCGATGGTGACCCGAACGGCCGCTTCCCCGGCGGCTCCCAGAACGCCCCTCTCCTGGAGTGGGCCGCGGGGGGCGGTCACGCCGAGGTCGTGAGGCTGCTGCTGGCCGACAGGGATGTGCGGGTGGACGGTACGGGTTGGGAGGGAGGGGCGGCCCTCACCGCTGCGGCGGCGCACGGCTGCCGAGAGGCCGTGGAGTTGCTCCTCGAGCACCAGGCCGGCGTGGATGCGAAGGACCAGGACAGGCGCACTCCGCTCCACTGGGCCGTCCGGTACGGCCACGCCGACGTGGCGCAGCTTCTGTTGCACGCGGGCGCGCGCCCGGACGCCGAGGACCGGTACGGCGCCACGCCTCTGGCCACGGCAGCGCTCTTCGGCCACCGCGAGGTGGCCAGGGCTCTGCTCGATAGCGGCGCTCAGGTGAATGCCAGGGACAAGCAGGGCTGGACGCCTCTCTTCTGCGCCGCCCGTGGGGGCTACAAGGACGTGGCGGACCTCCTGCTGAGCCATGGTGCGAGGGTCGACCTGGTGGACGAGGACGCCTCGGCGCCCTTGGAGTATGCGGCCGGAGATGGCCACGTGGAGGTGGTGCGCCTCCTGCTCGCCCACGGTGCGAACGCAAGTGCCACGAACAAGGCGGGCTGGTCGCCGCTCGACGCGGCAGTATGGTTCCGGCACCCCGAGGCGGCAAGGCTGCTGGTGCAGGCTGGGGCGAAAGCGACCGTCTGGGACAGCGTCGGGCTGGGCGACGTGCACGCACTGCGGCGGTCCCTGTCCCAAGGCGGGGACGTCAACGGGCGCGGCCCGGGTGGCAGCACTCCGCTCTGGTGGGCTGCGAAGGCGGGCGACGTGAAGGCAGTGGAGTTGCTGCTGGGCCGCAGAGCCGATGCCAACGCGAAGGACCACAACGGGTGGACGATCCTTCGGGGTGCGGCGGACTGGGGCGATGTAGGTGTTGCCAGGTTGCTCCTGGAGCGCGGGGCGAACCCCAACCTGAGGGGCCCCGATGGATGGGTGCCGCTCCACTACGCGGCCTCGAAGGACAGTGCCGTCCTAACACGGCTGCTGCTCGAAGGCGGCGCGGAGGTGGACCCTATAGCGCCGAAGGGTTCCACTCCTCTGCACCAGGCCGCCGGGCGGGGCAGTCCCGAGGTCGTGAGGCTGCTTCTGGAGCACGGTGCCGCCGTGAACGCGCGCACGAAGCTCGGCAACGCGCCCCTCCACTGGGCAGTGTGCCGCGGGGTGCCGGAGATCGTCCGGCTGTTGCTCGAGCACAAGGCCGACGTGGGTGCGAGGAACAAGGCCGCGCTTACACCCACGCTTACCGCAATCCCCCGGGCCCGCGCGGGCATCGTGAAGCTCCTCCTCGAACACGGCGCAGACCCCAGTGGGAGGGATCGTGATGGCTACCCGCTGCTTGTGTGCGCAGCCGGCCGGGGGTACTACGAGACCACCGAAGTGCTGCTCGACCACGGCGCAGAGATCAACGCCCCAGACAAGAACGCCTGGACGGCGCTGCACTGGGCGGCGTACTGCAGTCGGCTTCGCGTCGCCAGGCTCCTACTCCAGCGCGGCGCAAACGTCGACGCACGGACCGCCGACGGCGCGACGCCGCTGATGGTGGCGGCGGGGCAGGGGGACACCGACATCGCCGCAGTCCTGCTCGGTCGTGGGGCGGACGTGAACGCCCAGGCGGAGGACGGCGGCACGGCGCTCGCGGCGGCGGCGGATCGGGGCTCGGTCGACGTGGCACGGGTGCTGCTTGAGAGTGGGGCGAAGGCCAACGTGGCGGACCAGTGGGGCACGACCCTCCTCCACAGGTGCTGCTTCGCCGGGGGACGCCTGAGGCTGGCGGGGCTGCTGTTGGAGCATGGCGCGAAGGCCAATGCCGTGGGGCCGGGGGGGCAGACCCCACTCCACTACGCCGCTGGGGGGGGGCTTGTGGCAACCGCAAAGCTGCTGCTCGACTACGGGGCCGATGCCAACGCGCGGAACGCCGCCGGCGACACGCCACTTGCCTACGCGATGACCACCACAGCGCATCGCGAGGAGGTCGTGCGCCTGCTCAAGGAGCACGGAGCGAAGTGACAGGCGCGCGCCTGGCCTCTACTGCGGCCCCCCCCCGGCCGGATCAGACGCCCTTCCCACTCTCCCTCTCATACGGCCACACCATCATCCCGCCTTGCATGACGCGGACGTTGGTGATGCCGACGCCGGCGAGGATGCGGGCGGCTTCGTAGGCCCGCAGGCTGGACTTGCAGTAGGCGATGATGGGCTTGTCGCAGGGCACATCGGCGATCCTCTCGCGGAGCGCGCCGAGCGGGATGAGGGTCGAGCCGGGAATGCGCGTCTGCTCGTGCTCGGCGGGAGAGCGGACATCGAGGAGCACGAAGTCCTCGCCCGCCGCGATGAGATCGTGAACTTCCCCGGCGCTGACCCCGTCGAAGAGGCCGTCGAGGAGGTTCGCGGCCGTGTTCGCGGCGGTGATGAGCACGTCCATTGCCGAGGAGTAGGGCGGCGCATACGCGAGGTCGAGCGTGCCGACCTGGCCGACCGTCATGCCCGCGGTCATGGCGGTCACGGCGACATCGATGCGCTTCGCGACCTCGCCGGTACCGAGGCCCTGGATGCCGAGCAGACGACGGTCGGCGCGGGAGACGATCAGCTTCAGGATCACCGGCTTCGCGCCGGGGTAGTAGTGGGCGATGTCGGTCGAGGGGACGACGACCGAGACGACCTCGCGGCCGAGGGCCTTTGCCTCGCGCTCGGTCAGGCCGGCGCGTCCAACGTTCCAGTCGAAGACCTTCACGATCGCGGTTGAAGTGACGCCCGGGAAGCGCTCCGAGCCACCCGCAGCGTTGGTGCCCGCGACGCGCCCCTCCTTGTTCGCTACCGAGCCCAGGGGCGCGAAGACCGGCAGGCCCGAGATCAGCGACCGCTTCTCCGCGCAGTCGCCGGCGGCGAAGATGTCGGGGTCCGAGGTGCGCAGGGTCTCGTCCACCCGGATGCCGCCCGACGGGCCGATGGGCAGGCCGGCCTCCCGGGCGAGCCTCACGTTCGGCCGAATCCCGATGCTCAGCAGCACGATCTCAGTGTCAACCTCGCCCCTGTCGGTCACCACCTTGCACACGCAGCCCTCGTCATCGCCCTCCAGCCGCAGCACGCGCGTCCCGGTCATGACCGTGACGCCGAGAGACTCGAGGTGCCGGGTGAGGAGCAGGGCCATGTCCTCATCGAGCATGGGCAAGATCTGGGGCATGAGTTCGATCAGGGTGGTGGAAGCGCCGCAGGCGGAGAGAGCCTCGGTCATCTCCAGGCCCACAAGGCCGGCGCCGATGATGGCGACACGGCGGCAGGCGCCGGGCGCCATCGCCGCGCGAAAGGCCTCCGCATCGTGCAGGCCTTTCAGGCGGAGGACGTTCTTGAGGTCGGCGCCCTCGATGGACGGCTCGACCGGCTCAGCCCCGGTGGCGATGATGAGCTTGTCGTAGGGGAGACGGGTGACCTCGCCACTGGGGAGGTAACGGACCTCCACCTCCTTGTGGGCGCGGTCGATGAGGGTGGCTTCGGTCTGGTTGAGAACCTTGACGGCCTTGACCTTCTGGAAGAAGGCCGGGTCACGCACCACGCCGATCGGGGTGCACATCAACTCCTTCTGTTCCTTGACGACACCGGCAATGTAGTATGGCAGGCCGCACCCGGCATAGGAGAGGAGCTCGTCGCGCTCGATGATGGTGATGTCGGCCTTGGGCGCGAGGCGTCGGGCGCGGGCGGCAGCCTTGGGTCCGGCGGCCACGCCGCCGATGATGACGATGCGCAGGGGCTGAGCCATGACAGTCACCTCTATCTCTCCGCGTAGGCCGGTCGGTCCTCCGACCGGCCTACGCGGTCACGACGTTGCCGCCTCACGGGGCTTCGAAGTCCTGCGGCCTCACCGGCGGCTCGCCCGCGGGATGCCGAGAGCCGGGCTTGGGCTTTGGGGCGGGACCGGTCTTGGCGCCGACAGCCGGTGTCGACCCCTCGGCAGGGGGCTCCGTGCCCGGAGTCGGCTCCCCGGGTACAGCGGGCACCACACCGGGCTTGGGCTTCTTCTTGGCGCCGACCTTGACGACGTCGGATTGCGAGGGGTATGAGTCCGAGTAGGAGAGGTCGCACTTCCACTTCCCATCGACCTTGACGAGCCGCTGCACGCTGGCCTGTCCGCCGTCCCAGCCGGGCTTGTCGAGTTGCTTCTTGCCTTCCTCGAGGTTCGGGTCCTTGATTTCCTTCCGTCCGTGACCGATGCCAGCTACTCCCGACCGCTCGATGCGGACCTCGCGCTTGTCGGTGCGCTTGCCGATGAGCGTGATGGTCAGGCTCTCCCCCTCCACCCGCGTGACGACGAGGACGGGGTGATCGAGGGAGTTGCGCCATTTCAGGTCCAGGTTCCCGTAAGAGACCATGGCATCGCGGCCGAGGGGGACATAGGTGACGGTCCGGATGTGCGGGCCGCGCTCAACGATGGCCATGTCGGCAAGCAGCGCGGCGTTGTAGGTGGTCGAGGCTACCTGGCAGACCCCTCCGCCATAGTCGTCGATCAGCGTTCCGCCCTCGCCGAAGATGGGCGCCTTCCGGTAACCGCGGCTGGGCGAACGCTCGCCCACGATGCCGTTGAGCGAGAAGACGTCACCGGGCTTCACCAAGGTGTGGTTCATCGCCTGTGCCGCGAGGGTCAGGTTGTGGGTGCGGTCCTCCTGGCCCGAGTTGAAGTGGGTTGTGTAGGAGGAGAGCACCGTCTCCAGGTCGGCCAGGTCTGCCTTGACGATGGCCGGCTTCTCCTGGTTCACGACCAACGGGACGGTGCCCGCGTTGGGGGTTGTCAACGCGGTGAGCAGGGCAGCCTTTGACCTGGCAAGATCCAGCGCGACACCCATCACCTCAGGGGTCACGCTCACCTCGTCCTTGTCGTTCACCTCGACCTGCGCATCGCGCGGCTTGTGGTCGACCTTCCGGGCGATCCCCGCCAGCGCGCCGTCAAGCGCCGCCTCCTCGATGGCGCACTCGACGCGGACCCGCGCCGGACGTTGTCGAAGCCTCAGCTGGGAGCCAACGCGGTCCAGAAGACTGCCCTCACGGCCGATTCGGTATGCATCGGCGGCAGCCTTGTCGAGCTGGAGCGTGATGCCCAGCTTCGACGTCGGGACGGGTAGACTGCCACCAGGGTAGCTTAGCGTGATCTGGGACGGGAGCTTGGGCACCCACTGGGACTCGAGCGCCTGGACGGCCTCCTCCACCTTCATGCCACCAGCGGGCACGTCCTCGATGAAGACGTTCCGCGCGATCAGCGGGCCGCGGGCGAACTGGTCGGCCACCAGCGTAAGGGCCACGCCCGAACTGGCGGCGAGCAGGAAGACGACCAACCCGATCGTGCCGGCAACGCGGACCCAACCGCGGGGGCGAGGGGCAGCTCTGGTCATGGCTTCGTCTGTGGCTCCGGGTCTTGCTGGGAATGCCCGACGCCATCCCTATCGGACATAGGGGCTACTGTGGCAGTATAACACACATTCGGGTGAAAATGGGGACGGAGGAGGTTTGTCACGGCTCCGGGGAGCCGTGACAAACCTCCTCCGTCCCCATTTTCACACCCCTCGCAGGCGCAGGGGACTTGCCGGCACTTCGGGCAGCCCCCGGCGTACTTCGCCGCGGCGACGCGCTCCAAATCGACCCCCGCGATGCTGGCGAGCGTGCAAAGCCAGGCGAGCACGTCCGCGAACTCGCCGGCGATCTCCTGCTCCTCCCCCTGGCGGAGAGCGCGGGACAGCTCGCCGACCTCCTCCATCAGCCAGGCAACATTGGCCGGGATGCCGCGGGCGCTGTCCCTGCTCAGGTAGATGGACTCGATGAGATGCTGGAACTCCTGGATGGTCATGCAGGGGACCTCAGAGCGACCTGCCGTTCGTGGCGCAGGCATTCTGGTGCCGCGGGCCGGTCGGCGGACCGACCGGCCCGCGCGGCTATCCTTCATCCGGCTTCGGATCCGCCTGCCGTCGCGGTTTCCGTTGGAGGAGAGCGGCGCGACGGACCGCGTCTGGGCCGAACCTCCGCCTCAGCTCATCGGCCGCCCGGTCGGCCTCCTCGGCGCGTCGGCCGGCCCCCTCGAACAGGGAGAGTTGCCGCTCAGTGGCGAGGTTCGAGGTTCCCACCCCAATCAGCCGCACCTTCCTCGAGGTCAAGGGGATGCGGCCCAGGAGCGTCCGTGCGCGCTCGTAGATGGCAAGGGAGGAGGCCGTAGGCTCGGGCAGCGTCGTGTTGCGCGTGCGCGTGGTGAAGTCCTGGAAGCGAATCTTGAGCGTCACCGTGTGGGCCAACAACTGAGCCCGCCGGATGCGCTCAGCCACCTCCTCCGCCAGACCGAGCAGCACGAGGTGCAGGAAGTCGCGGTCATCGGTATCGACATCGAAGGTGGTCTCGGCGCTTATCGACTTCGCCTCGTGGTCCGGCTGGACCGGGCATTCGTCAATCCCGCGGGCAAGCCGTTGAAGCTCCGCCGCGTGGTGGCCAAGCTCCGTGCGCAGCAGCGAGAGCGGGCACTCGGCGACTGCGCCGATGGTCCGCAAGCCGAGGGCCTCCAGGCGGGCCGCCGTCGCCGGCCCGACGCCCCAGAGCCGGGAGACGGGTAGGGGGCGCACGAACTCCGCCTCCTCACCCTCCGGCACCACCACGAAGCCGTCGGGCTTCTCAAGGTCAGAGGCAAGCTTCGCGAGGAACTCGTTGGACGCGACGCCGACGGAGGCGGTCAACTGGAGTTCGTCGCGGACGCGCTGCTTGACGTGCCGGGCGATCTCCTCAGCCTCGCCGAACAACGCGCGGCTGCCGGTGACGTCGAGGAACGCCTCGTCGCAGGAGATCGGCTCGACGAGCGGGGTCACCTCGTGGAGGATCGCCATCACCTGCCGCGAGGCCGCCCGGTACTTCGCGCCATCCACCGGCAGAAACACCGCCTGCGGACACAGTCGCTTCGCTCGCGCGCACGGCATGGCCGACCGCACCCCGTACCGGCGCGCCTCGTAGGATGCAGCCGAGACGACCCCGCGGCTGTCCGGCGAGCCGCCGACCACCACCGGCTTCCCGCGCAGCTCCGGCCGGTCGCGCTGCTCGACCGAGGCGAAGAAGGCGTCCATGTCGAGGTGGATGATGCGGCGCATGACGGCAGGTGACAGGTCACAGGTGACAGGTGACGGCACAGACAACGCCATCTGCGCCCCGGAGGGGCGCAACTCCTTCCGGGGCCGAGACGGCGAACCCGCCAGAGGAATCGCCCACCACCGGGGGAATAGCCTGACGTGCCCCCCGAAGCTCCCGCGAGCCGAAGTCACGTGAGCGCAACGCAGACAGCCCGCGCCGCCGTTGAGGCCCCCCATGAGCAGGGGGAGCTTGCCGGCCTGAGCGTGAAGGCGGTCGTGCTGTCGCTCCTCCTGCTCGGCGTGTCGTTGTACTGGGTGCTCCATGTCGAGATGATCGCGCACGCCTCGCAGGTGACGGAGAGCGTGCCGATCGTGCCGGCGATCGGGGCGCTCATCGTCCTCACGCTCATCGCCTCGCTGCTGCAGCGGCTGCCAAGGCTGGTCCGGCTCGCGCGGTCGGACATCTTGCTGGTCTACATGTTCCTGTGCGTGGCGGCCTCGATGCCCTCCGTCGGCGTGGTCCGGCTGCTCTTCCCCAACCTGACCGCGCCCTACTACTTCGCCGAACCGGAGAACGACTTCGAGTCCTACCAGAAGTACGTCCCGAATTGGTTCGTGCCGAAGAGCCCCGAGACCATCCGGCAGATGTACGAGCACGCGGACAACGAGCGCGTGCCCTGGCGTCCGTGGCTCGGCCCGCTCTCGGTGTGGACGCTCTTCTTCCTTGCCTGGTTCGCGGCGATGTTCTGCCTGATGGTCATGTTCCGGAAGCAGTGGGTCGAGCGGGAGCGGCTCACCTTCCCCATCGTGCACATGGTGATGGACCTGTCAGACACAGGCACCGGTCGTTTGGTGGGGGGCTTCTTCCGCAACCCCCTCATGTGGCTCGGGTTTGGCCTGGCGGCCGTCTACAACCTGCTCAACATCCTGAGGGCGTGGAACCCGGCCGTGCCGGCGTTGGGGCGCGAGTACGACATCGGCGCGCTCTTCACGGAGCGCCCTCTGTCGGCGATCCGGCCCCTGTCGATCGGCTGGCGGCCGGAGAACATCGGCCTGGGGTACCTCGTCTCGACCGAGATCACGCTCAGTGTGTGGGTCTTCTACCTGCTGCTCCGGGTGTCGAACGTGGTGGCGGTGACGGCGGGCTACGAGGTCGCGGGCTTCCCGTTCGACCAGGAGCAATCGACAGGCGCCTACCTGGCCCTGGGCATCTTCCTGATCTACGTCGGCCGGAAGCAGCTCAGGCAAGTCTTCGAGAAGGCCCTGGGCCGTCTGAACGACCTGGACGACAGCGACGAGCCGATCCCGTACCGCTGGGCGGCCATCGGGCTGGTCGTCTCGGTCGTCACCATGCTCGTCTTCGCCACCAAGGCCGGCATGTGGCTCTGGACGGCGGCACTCTACTTCGGGCTGATCCTGTTGTTCGCGCTCGTCTACGCCCGCGCCCGGGCCGAGGCGGGGGCGGCGATGGTGTGGCTGTTCCCGTTCTACCAGCACAAGCGGAGCATCCTGAACGCGCTCGGGTCGGCGCGGCTATCGAGCGGCAACGACTGGTCGAACCTCACCATCTTCTCCTACTTCATGTTCATGAGCCGCGGGTACTTCCAGTCGATGATGGCCTACCAGGTGGAGTCGACCCGGATCGCCGGGGAGGCGCGGATCAACCAGCGCGCGGTGACCGTGGTGCTGTTCCTGGCGCTCGTCACCGGGCTCTGGGGCGCCTACCACATGCACCTCGGCGCGTACTACAAGTACGGGAACAACGTGCTCGAGAGCGGCACCACGGAGGGGGGCTACCGGACCTTCCTGGCGAAGAATGAGTTCCTGGAGACGGCCGGGTACGCGAAGGCCCCTAAGCCGGCGGACAAGCTGCGCACCTCCATGACGGGCGTCGGTTTCGGGGTAGCCGCCGCGCTCATTCTACTGCGGACGGCGTTCTTGCGCTTCCCGCTCCACCCGCTCGGCTACGCCATGGTGACGAGCTACGGTTACCCGCTGTGGGGGCCGTTCCTGCTGGTCTGGCTGGTGAAGACACTCGTGCTGCGAGTGGGAGGGATGCGGCTGTACCGCAAGCTGATCCCGGCGTTCCTGGGGCTGGTGATCGGTCATTTCTTCGTTGCGGGCGTTATCTGGGGGTCCATCAGCGTCCACAACGAAATGTACCGGTACTACGTGGTGCATTTCGGGTGAAGACGGGAAGAACGCGGAGGCACCTGAGGCATGGGCATGACGACAGCTCTTCTGCTCCTCCTGCGGGCCGGGCCGGTGGCCCTCGCTCAAGGGCCGGTTGCACTCGGCGCGGCCCCCGACTGGGGTGCGTTGGCCGCGGAGGTACAACTCGGCCGCCTATCGCGGGACATGCAGGCCCTGACGGCCTTCGGCTCGCGGGTGAGCGGCTATCCGGGCAATGCCGCGGCCGCGGACTTCGTCAAGCGCGCCTTCACGGCCGAGCTGGGTGAGCAGAACGTCTGGGAGCAGGAGTACGACCTGCCGGTGCCGCTCGACGAGGGCGCCGAACTCTCGGTGGGTGCCGGCCGGTACCAGCTTCGCTCGTTGTGGCCCAACCTCGTGCGGACGTCGCAGGTGCCGCGCGGCGGCATCAGCGGCCGCGTCATCTACGTGGGGCAGGGGCTGCTGCGGGACTTCAACCGGCAGCAAGTCGCCGGCTCGATCGTCGTGATGGACTTCAACTGCGGGCAGAACTGGCTCAACGTTCCCCTGCTCGGGGCGGCGGCGGTTGTCCTGGTTGAGCCCGAGATGACGACGCGGGGGGAGGCCGAGACGAAGTTCGTGGGGTGTCCGGCGAGCGTGCCGCGCTTCTACCTCTCCGGTGACGACGCAGCTCGGCTGCGGGCGCAGATCGTTCTGGGCGCGGACCAGGGCGTGCTCAAGGCGCGCATGGCCTGGCGCGCGCCGACCAACCGGAACCTCATCGCCTTCCTCCAGGGGCGCGACCCCAATCTGAGGAGCGAAGCCATCATCCTCCAGGCCTACTACGACTCGATCTCTGTTGTGCCTAGCCTGTCGCCCGGGGCGGAGAACGCGGCGGGCATCACGGCGCTGCTCGAGCTCATGCGGGCCTGGCGGGCGAGGCCGCCCGCGCGGTCGGTCATCTTTCTGGCCACCTCCGGACACTTCGAGGCCCTGGCCGGGGCGCGGGAGTTCGTCCGGCTCTGGGGCAAGGAGCCGCGTCGCGCCCGGGAGGAGGGGGAACAGCTCAGGAACCTCCAGGAGGCTCGGCGCAAGCTGCAGCAGGACCTCGACCTGGTCACCAACCCGCCGGCGAAGAACGTCAACTCGCGGACGGGCGAGGTGATTGTGGGCCGGTTCAAGACGTTGCCCGCGGTGCGGGCCGAACGCGAGAAGCGCCTGCAGCGGGACATCGCCCGGGCGGACCACGAGATTGCGCTCTACCAGGAGATGAAGGCGCGGTGCCCCAAGATCCACATGCTCATCTCTTTGGACCTGTCGACGCAGAACGATGAGGTCGGGACCTTCCAGTGCGGCTGGTACTACTCGCAAGCGCACCTCCTCCGGTTCTACAGCCCGGTCGGCAAGTTCTTCTCGCAGCTTGTCCAGGAAGAGGTCGGCCCGGCGCTGGGGCTGGGGGCGGATGAAGGGTTCGTGGATGGGATCAACCCGGTGAAGGGGCGGGAGTGGCACACCCACTTCCCGGGCAAGATCGCTTTCGACCATGAGATGGCGATCCGCGGGGGGCGGCCGGGAATCGTCTTCGCCACGGTCGACGATGCCCGGTCGCTCTGTGACACCCCCCTCGACACCTTCGAGCGGGCGAACCTGCGTAACCTGGCCCGCCAGACGCAGCTCGTCCACTGCCTGCTGACGGCGTTCCTCAACGATGGCCGCCTCGAGGAGACCGCTCTGAAGCGGGTCAAGGCTTTGAAGAAGCTGGACGAGCTGCGCGACGTGGTCGGCACGGTGCTCGAGTTTCGACGGAAGGAGAGCTTCCTCCCCAACACACCTGTCGCTGGCGCCCTGGTGCTGGTCCAGGGGAACTACCGGATGATGATGGGTGTCCACACGGAGCTGACCGCCATCTCCAACGAGCTGAGCGAGTTCGCCATCCGCGGCGAGATGATCAACGCGGGGGCTCAGCTTGAGGCCTATGCCTTCGACGACGATACTGGCGAGATCCGCTACGCGCCCGACCGCGGCCCTGACGGCGACGTGAAGTACCCTCGCGAGGCCTACGGACGCGCGGGCCTGAACCGCCCCATCATCGTCTTCCCCTGTGTCGCCACCGACCTCTATGACCTGGTGGACGAGCGGTACTTCGAGACCTTGGAGCAGCTCTTCGTCTACGACGCGACGGACTACGCCGAGCCGCTCTCCTTCGGCTACTCGCTCTCGAGCCAGGCCGCCTCGGCGGCCGAGTTCCCCTCCTACTCCGAGCCGGTGGCCGTCGTCTACTCGCTGCGCAACCTGCGGGTCGATGTCGCGATGGGAATGGGGCTGCTGGGTCTGCGGATGCTGGCGCTGAACGCCGACCCCTCGGAGCCCACGGGCCGCGGCTTCCTCGCCCGCGAGACGCGCTCGATACCCTTGACGCCGCTTCAGGTGGCGAGCGACATGTGGATGCTCGACGAGTCGCGGATGACCAAGCTGCGGCAGAACGGCATCCGCAACAAGCGCCTGGAGGACCTCCACCAGTACGCCCGGCAGTCGATCCGGAAGGCCCGCGACGCGCTCGGGCAAAGACGCTACGACGAGGCCGTGGCCGCGGCGCGCCATGCGTGGGGCTTCGAGTCGCGCGCCTACCCCGATGTCATGAAGACGGCGAAGGATGTGGTGAAGGGGGTCCTCTTCTACCTGGCCCTCCTCATGCCGTTCGCCTTCTTCGCGGAGCGCCTGTTCATCCACGCGCGGACGGTCAACCGGCAGATCGGCTGGACGCTGGTCATGTTCATCGTGGTGTTCCTGGTGCTGAGCCAGGTGCACCCGGCTTTCGATCTGTCGACCCAGCCGATCATCATCCTGCTGTCCTTCGTCATCATGGCGCTGGCGTTCATCGTCATCGGATTGGTGACGATGAAGTTCAACCAGCAGCTCAAGCAGATGAAGCAGGAGGAGAGCGGCGTCCACGAGGCCGATGTCGGGCGACTGGCCGCGGCCGGCGCGGCCTTCGGGCTGGGCATCGCCAACATGCGGCGGCGCAAGGCTCGGACCTTCCTCACCGCGGTCACGCTTGTCCTTCTCACGTTCACCGTGCTCTCCTTCACGTCGGTGAAGTCGTACCTGCGGGCGAACGCCGTCCGGCTCAGTCACTCGCCCGCCTACCAGGGCATCATGATCCGCGACCGCGCCTGGTTCTCGCTCGAGGAGCCAACGGCGTTCATCGTCCAGAACGAGCTGGCCGAGAAGGGCAAGCGGATCGTCGCGCCCCGGACGTGGTACTCCTCCGCGCAGCTCGACAAGCAGCTCTTCATCGATGTGGTCTCGGTCGCCGATCGCACCAAGACCTCAACGGCCAACGTTCTTCTCGGCCTTTCGGCGCAAGAGAAGGACATCACGGGGATCGACAAGGCGCTGATCGCCGGCCGCTGGATCACCGAGAGCGACGGCAACGTCTGCGTCATCCCGGCCTCCGTGGCCACACGCCTTGACCTCGACGCGGCGCGGTTGGGCGCGGCGGCCGTGTCGGTCTTCGGCACGCCATTCCGCGTGGTGGGCATCTTTGATGAGAAGAGGTTCCGCGGGCTGGTTGACCTCGATGGGGAGAACCTGGCGCCGGTGGACTACGCGGTGATGCGGCCCGAGGTGCTGGAGGAGATCAAGCGGCAGGCGCAGGAGCGCTTCAAGATCGGCACCGGGGGCGCGCAGTCGCTGCTGCAGGAGTACAAGCACTTCGGGCCGGAGGCGCTGGTGATCCTGCCCGCGGCGCGGGTGCTGGAGCTGGGCGGGACGCTGCGCTCCATTGCCGTGCGCTACGAGGATCCCACCCAGCTACCCCAGGAAGTTACCGACCTGATGAACCGGTTCGCGCTCAGCATCTACACCGGCATGGGCGACTCGACCTTCCTGTACAGCTCGGTGGCGCTCACTTCGCTCAGCGGGCTGGAGACGCTGGGCATCCCCATCCTGATCGCGGCACTGATCGTGCTCAACACGATGCTGGGCGCGGTGTACGAGCGGACGAGGGAGATCTTCATCTACTCATCGTTGGGCCTGGCGCCGGCGCACATCTCGATGCTGTTCATCGCCGAGGCGGCGGTGTTCGCCAATCTGGGCGCCATCATGGGGTACCTGGTCGGGCAGCTGCTCTCGCGCATCCTGTTCGTCACGCAGGCAGGCGCCACGGGGGCGCTGGAGTTGAACTACTCCTCGCTCTCGGCGGTTGGCGTCACGATCGTCGTCATGGCCGTCGTCCTGCTCTCCACGCTGTACCCGTCGAGGAAGGCGTCGCAGCTCGCCTCCCCGGGCATCGAGCGCAAGTGGCGGATGCCTGAGCCGGAGGGCGATCACATCCGCGCCTCGTTGCCCTTCACCGTGACCGGGCGCGACGCGATGGGGGTCGCCGCCTTCCTGACCGAGTTCTTCGGGGAGTACGTGGGGTACGCGGGCGGCGAGTTCCTGGCGGACGACGTACGGCTCGAGCGCGTGCAGACACCCACGGGCGCGGGCATCGCGGTGCGTCTGCGGATGTGGCTAGCTCCCTACGACCTGGGGGTGAGTCAGGACTTCGAGCTGGCCTGCGTGCCGACCGGCGAGTCGGACATCTACGCCATCCAGCTCACCCTGCGCCGCCTCGCCGGCGACACGAACTCGTGGAAGAAGACGAACTCCCTCTTCCTGAGTGCGCTGCGCAAGCAGTTCCTCATCTGGCGGACGGTGCCCGTATCAGAGAAAGCGGAGTACGCCGGGCGGGGACAACAGACGATGGAGAGGGAGAGGGTGGCCGGAGCGGCGCCCGTCACCGCGTAGGCCGGTCGGTCCTCCGACCGGCAGGAACGTCGGCGGGAACGTCGCCGGTCGGAGGACCGACCGGCCTACGCGCAATACTGTTCAGTTAGCGACTTCTGTGTTATACTGCCTTCCCGAAAGGGAGGGGTGACGATACCGATGGCACGGAGGGTGGCGCGACTGACGAACGGCGCGCGGATC
>Ga0315289_10000192_pt1 | contig 96615 bp, 101 predicted proteins | sample YL17G11_40_MG_FD_203452 | JGI IMG/M metagenome (GOLD analysis project Ga0315289, IMG submission 203452) | Sediment microbial communities from Yellowstone Lake, YNP, Wyoming, USA - YL17G11_40 | ecosystem: Environmental > Aquatic > Freshwater > Lake > Sediment | place: USA: Wyoming | collected... | reverse complement strand
GATAAGGGCCGAAGGTTCTCCATCAGCAGGTCGGATGGGCGATCTGCCTAGCGGTACATGCCCATTTCATCTTTGCCGACTCGGGCCTTCTCCAGCGCCTTGCCGATGCTCTCGTACTGCTTCATGATGTTCTTGTCCACCGAAGGCGTGATGATCTTGAGCGCGGCCTCGAAGTGCCTCATCTCCACTATGTCCGCCTCCCGGTTCTCGCGCAGCGCGGTCATGGCCGCCTCCCGGCACAGGTTCTCCAGGTCCGCGCCCACGAAGCCATCCGTCTTGGCCGCCAGCTCCTTCAGCTCCACGTTGCGGATGGGCATGGCCTTGGTGTGCACGCTCAAGATGCTGAGCCTCGCCCCTTCGTCCGGCACGGGGATGAGCACCAGGCGGTCGAAGCGGCCTGGCCGAAGAAGCGCCGGGTCGACGATGTCCGGTCGGTTCGTGGCGGCGATGACCGTCACCTTCCCCAACGATTCCAGACCATCCATGGATGTGAGCAACTGGTTCACCACCCGCTCGGTCACGCTGGAGTCCGAGCCTCCTCCCCTGCGGGGGGCGATGGCGTCGATCTCGTCCAGGAAGACGATGGCCGGAGCGACCTGTTTGGCTTTCTTGAACGCCTGCCTTACCGCCTTCTCAGATTCGCCCACCCACTTGCTCATTATCTCCGGACCCTTGATGGAAATGAAGTTGGCCTTGGATTCGGTGGCTACGGCCTTGGCGAGCAGGGTCTTGCCCGTGCCCGGAGGACCATAGAGAAATATTCCCCTGGCCGGCCGGATGCCCATGCGCTTGAAAGCGGCCGAGTTCTCCAAAGGCATCTCGATCATCTCCCGCAGTTGGCGCTTGACGTCTTCCAGACCGCCAACATCGTCCCAGGCGACCTTTGGTATCTCCACCAGCACCTCGCGCATGGCGCTCGGCTCCAGCTCTCTCAGGGCATCGGAGAAGTCGCTCGCCGTCACCCTGACCCGCTCAAGTATCTCCCCTGGTATGGGCTTGCCCAGATCAAACTCTGGGACATATCGAGAAAGGCACTTCATGGCCGATTCCCGCGCCAGGGCCATGAGGTCCGCGCCCACGAATCCGTGAGTAACAGAAGCCAGCTCGTCCAAGGACACATCCTCGGCCAGGGGCATGCCGCGGGTGTGTATCTCCAGGATCTCCTTCCTCCCTTCCCTGCTCGGCACACCTATCTCGATCTCCCGGTCGAAGCGTCCTGGCCTTCGCAACGCCGGGTCGATGGCCTCATCCCGATTCGTCGCCCCGATGACGATGACCTGCCCTCTCCCCACCATGCCGTCCATGAGGGTGAGCAGTTGGGCCACCACTCGGCGCTCCACCTCCCCGTGCACGTCCTCCCTCTTGGGCGCGATGGAATCGATCTCATCGATGAAGATGATGGAGGGCGCATTCTTCTCCGCTTCCTCGAACTTCTCTCTCAGCTTCTCCTCGCTCTGGCCATAGTACTTGGAGATGATCTCCGGCCCCTGGATGGAGAAGAACTGCGCTCCCGCTTCGTTGGCCACCGCCTTCGCGATGAGCGTCTTGCCCGTTCCCGGAGGTCCGTACAACAGCACTCCCTTGGGCGGGTCGATGCCTAGTCGGTCGAACAGCTCCGGATGCTTGAGAGGCAGCTCGATCATCTCCCGCACCCGCTGCAGCTGCTCTTCCAGACCGCCGACGTCGTCGTAGGTGACCGAGGGCGAGACGGCCTCCTTGGCCTCCATGGCCTCGGTCTTGACGTTGAGCTCCGTCTGCTCACCGACCAGCACCACGCCGTTCGGCTGGGTGCTGATGACCACGAAGGGCAGGAAGCCGCCCATGAGCGCGATGTTGGGGATGAAGAACTCGTCCCCCTTGACCAACGGTCGATTGGTCAGGCCTTTCTTGAACAGTTCCTCCACCCCCGCTCCGAAGCGCAGGTGCTTGCCTTGCGGTATCTTCGGCGCGACCACAATCTTCATTGCTGGCTGAGGATCTGCCTTCGCCACCGAGACCTTCTCACCGATGCTCACGCCCGCGTTGGAACGGATCATACCGTCGATGCGGATGATGCTCTTGCTCTCGTCCTCCTGCGCCGCGCGGAAGACCTTGGCCGCCGTGGAGCGCTTGCCAACGATCTCAATGACATCGCCGACCTCCACGCTCAGTTCCTTGCGCGTCTTGGCGTCGATGCGCGCTCTGCCAAATCCGACCTCGGACTGGTGCTGGGCCCGGGCGACCCTTAGGGTGATTGTCTCCGCCATTCCTTTCCCGTCGGGAAAAACGATTGGAGGGGAGATAAAGCTTCTTAGAGGCCAGGAAGAAGGGAAGAGTTATTGCGACCTGGGACCGTACGGCAAGGCATGCGCTTTGCGCCGGAGTGCGTGCCCTGCTTGTTGAACCGCGTGTTGTACGAGGTGCAACTGGTCGCCCCCGACAGAGGGGAGGAGGCCATGATCACTTCCCTGGCCATACTTGATACGCATTACAAGAGGGGAATGAACTCCGCTGCCTTGGCGACGCAGGTGCATCGTGCCGCCTACGACATCGCAGGTTCAAAGGATCCATACGAGGAGCTCAAGCGACGTAGCGACGAGACCGCGGAGAAGGTCTATCCAAGAGCATTGAGGCTGATCGAAGAGGCGGAGGATTCGCTGGAGGCTGCGACCGTCTGTGCCATCGCCGGCAACGTGCTGGACTTCGGCATCGAGGTGGGCATCGAGACCCCGGAACAGCTGGAGCGAAGCTTCCAGACGCTTGTGGCTGAAGGCCTGGCGGTGAACGATCTTGCCCAGGTAAGGGAGTTGCTGCGACGCTCCAAGAAGGTGCTCTATCTCCTGGACAACTGCGGAGAATCGGTTTTCGACCGCCTGCTAGTGCGGGAGATCAAGCGCTTCGGCGTGCGCGTCATAGGGGTGGTAAAGGGCGAACCGATCCTTACCGACGTCACGATGGAGGACGCGAAGAGAGCGCACCTGGACCGGGAATTCGACGAGATCATGTCCACCGGGCAGTTCGCCGTCGGACTAGACATCGATCGGGTGGGGGACAGGCTGGCGGAAGAGCTTCGTTCCGCCGACCTGATCATCGCCAAGGGCATGGCCAACTTCGAGGCGCTCTCCGACGAGGAACTGGGCCCGATCCTCTACCTCATGAGGGCCAAGTGCTCACCGGTCGCCCGGGCCATAGGCGCCAAGCGCAACGACAACGTGGCTCGCCTCGCGCTTTGAGTTCCGCACCTCACACTTTAAATACGAACGCCAGGATTCGTCGCTAGGGTTTCTCGCTATGATCCACGGCGTGGGACAAGCGGTGGTGCTGGTGGGCGGAGAGGGGACGAGGCTCCGTCCCTTGACCAACCGGCGCCCCAAGCCTCTGCTGCCGGTCCTCGGGCGACCGTGCGTCGAGTATTCGTTGCGCTCGCTTTCCTCCGCTGGTATCGGCCGCGTCTTCCTTGCCTGCGGCTATCGTTCCGATACGGCCTTGAACGCCCTCGGTGACGGCAGCGAAATGGGCCTGGACATGACCTATGCCTTCGAGGAGCAGCCCATGGGCACGGCGGGAGCGGTCAAGCTGCTGGAGAAGAAGCTCGACCGCACCTTCGTCGTGGTCATGGGCGACACCTTGATGGACATCGATCTGGAGGCGGTCATCCGCTCGCACCATGAGAATGGAGCGATGGTGACCATTGCCTTGACGGAAGTGGACCGACCGACGGAGTTCGGCATCGTCGGTCTGGACGAGAACGATCGCATAGTCCGCTTCAAAGAGAAGCCACAGCCCCACGAGGTCTTCTCCAATCTCATCAACGCCGGCGTCTACGTCATCGAGAGGGAGGCGTTTTCCCACGTTCCAGACGGCACGAAGTTCGATTTCTCCAAGAACCTCTTCCCCAGACTGCTGGAGGCGGGGCATCCCTTATTCGGCTCCCGGTTGAAGGGCATGTGGAAGGACATCGGACGACCTCAGGACCTTCTGGAAGCGAACATAAGGATGGCGGAGAGGCGAGGCGTGGATATGACCATCGAAGGCGCGGATGTACGAGGAAAGGTCGTCGCCTCGGAGCTGCGAGCGAAAGGCGCGACGATACGAGGTCCCGCCTTCTTTGGGAAAGGAGTGGAGCTCGGCAACGGTTCGTGGCTCATCGAATGCGCCATCGGCGAGAGCACGCAAGTGGGGGAACGGGTGCGCATTGAACGGTCCTTGGTCCTCTCGAAGGCGTTCATCGGTCCTGGAGCGGAGCTCGAGGGCTGCGTGGTCGGCGATGCCTGTGTGGTCGGTGAAGGAGCGGTGCTGAGCGACTGCATCCTGGGGGACGAGGTCAGGGTGAGGCCCGGAGAGAGCCTGAAAGGCATCACGCTGGAGTGAGCGATCCACCGTTCCCTAGAAATACTCCCTCGGTAATCGGCGGGCATGAGGTTCAAGGTCGACGTGTATGAGCAGCTGCTCATACTGTCCAGCATCTTGTGGGGCACGTCCTTCGTGGCCTCCAAGATCGGCGTGGGCCACGTCGACCCGTTCTACTTCGGCATGATGCGGTGGGTCATCGGGGCGGAGCTGCTTCTGCTCATCGCCTTCCTCACCAAGAAGTTCAGACCGGAGGTTTTCCGCAGCAAGCTGGTCTGGGGGATCGGTCTGATCAATGCCGTGGGCCTCACGCTGCAGAACGTTGGCATGACCCAGACCACCGCCACCAACACCGTGCTTCTGGTGGACATCAACGTGGTCTTCGTGGCCATCATCTCCTACTTCGTTCTGGCGGAGAAGGTCACCCGGTACACCGTCTACGGCCTATTGTTTGGCCTAGTGGGCGTGGGATTCGTATCCACGGGAGGCGATCTGAGCCAGTTGACCCAAGGCAGTTTTGTCGGCAATGTCCTGGTCTTCAGCGCAGGTGTGGTGTGGGCGTTCTACATCGTCTTCCAGAAGAAGTTGGTGGGGCCCAGGACCGAACCGCTGATGATCTCTGCCGCGGTCGTAACCTCCACGGCCATCTTCTCCCTACCCATCGCTTTTTTGTTCACCACCAATTATGCGCTCGATCTGACTGGCTCCGTCATCATGGTGTACTTAGGTACTGTATGTACGGGAGGTGCCTGGCTCCTCTACATTATGGGGCTGAGAGGGAAAGGTGCGACCGAGTCCTCCATCATCCTACTGCTGGAGATCGTCTTCGCCATGGCATTCGCCTACCTCGTTCTGAGCGAGATGCCAGGCTGGCCGACCGCCATTGGAGGCGCGTTCATCGTGCTCTCCATCCTCTTCGTGAGCGCCAGGCCAAACGGCAACGAAAGAGAGAAGAAAGAAGGTTGAGGTCACTTCAGGAGGAGCTCCTGGGCTCGGTCCCTTTGGTCGACCCCTATGGCCACCTGGACCTCCGAGGTCTTGGGGCCTAGTATGAACAGACTCTCGATGTTGATCCCCGCCCGGGCAAGCCTCTTCGTCAACTTCGCCAGCTCTCCGGGCTTGTCGGACATGGAGATCACCACGATGTCGCGCTCGACGAAGTCCATGCCGCTACTGGTCAGCACCCTTCGGGCGCTGGCCTCATCGTCCGTGATCACGCGGATGATGCCCGGGTTGCCGCCCAGGTCCGTCGATATCCCGCGGATGTTCACGGCGTTCTTGGCCAATACCTCAGCAAGCCGAGCGACTTCACCAGGCTTGTTCGTCACGCAGACCTCGAACTGCCTCATGCATTCCCCCAATCACATTGGCGGCGCTTAGTAGAAATACGTTGCGACTAGTGAGCAATGAGGCCGGAATGATTGCGAATTTCGAATAGCGACTACGGTTTTGCTGGCGAATTGCCCATCATCAATGCGACTGCGAATATCGCCACCAAGATAAGCAGACCGAGCACGCGCCCCGCCCGGTTGATGAAGAAGAACTCGAAGGAGAAGCTTGCTAGCTTTCCGAAGGCACCGCACTGCCTCATCACCGAGAGTACGATGTCAGAGCTGAGCTTGGAGTGGCCGCTGGCCCTGTCCCCGAAGGTGAAGCCGACCTCGCGCACATCCGTACCCCGAGGGCAGGACTTTAGGATGTCGAAGAGCACCTTGAAGCCCTTCTTTTCGAACCTCATACCCTTGCGCTGGATGACCTCACGCACCATTTCGGTGCGACCGCCGAAGAACCCGCTCATGAGGTCCGCTGATCGAGGTAGTCTCCTGAACCATAGGTAAGTAGAGGCGAGCTTGTGCGCCCCCCAGGACGCCACCTTGCGGGAGAAGCGCAGCGGGCCCATGCCATGTCGCACGCCGACTACCAGATCGGCACCCTGTCTCATTTCCCAGTAGAAGTTCTCCACAGAAGCGGGAGGGTGCTGGAAGTCGGCATCCATGACAACGAAGAACTCCGTTTCCACGCTAGCGATGCCCTCCATGACCGAGGCGGTCAATCCCTTCTTGGAGATGTCCCGCTCTATCAGGCGGAGCCTTGGATAAGACGCCATCATCTCTGAAACGGCCGCACCGGTCCCATCTTGTGACGAATCGTCCACCACTACGACATGGGCCCCAGGACAAAGGCGGAAGACCTCAGGTACTATGCGCTGGATGTTCTCCACTTCGTTGTAAGTGGGCAGAACTACCGTTAGGTCGGCGAACCCCTCCCTCGCCTTCTGAGCCATTCCCATTCCCAACAAAAAAGCCCGTGTTAGTATATATCCCTTGTGGGATGGGACGGGCGCCTGCGAGGCGCGGGACGCCATCCGACCGTCTCTCAAACGAGCGCCCGGCGTATATATCCTCGGCCATAGCACCTTAAAATATCGCCGGGGGATATGCACAGGGTTCGAGCATGCCTTCGGTGTCGTTGGGTGTGTGCGCGTACAACGAAGAAAGGAACGTGCGCGCCTGCCTGGAGTCGATCTCTTCGCAAGCGCTTCAGGGCTTTGAGCTCGTCGAGGTGCTGGTGATCTCCAGCGGCAGCACCGACCGCACCAACCAGTACGTGATGGAATACGAGTCGGTGGATGCCAAGGTGAAGCTGCACGTGCAGGAAGAGAGGAAGGGTAAGAACTCCGCCATCAACCTCTTCCTGCGACTGGCGAAGGCCGACGTCCTGGTCCTGGCGAACGCCGACAACCGCCTTGAGCCCGGAGCTTTGCAGGCACTTCTCGAACCATTCCTTGACAAAAGCGTCGGCATGACCGGCGGCCACCCCGTCCCCGTCAATCCAAAGGACAAGTTCACCGGTTTCGCGGTGCACATGCTCTGGGACATGCATCACCGGGTGGCGCTCATCCATCCCAAGGTGGGGGAGCTGGTGGCCTTCCGCGATCCAGGCATCGAACTGCCCGAAGGAACGCAATCCGACGAGGACATCATCCGCATGGAGCTGGAGAAGCGCGGTCTGCGCACGATCTACGTCCCAGAGGCGATCGTGCACAATCGTGGCCCGGGTGACATCCGGGACTTCCTCAAACAGAGGACGCGCGTCAACATCGGAGAGAGGTATATGCGCAAGTGGTTCGGCTACGAGCTCTCCACCTGGGACGTAGGAACGCTCCTACGTGCCTACACCACCTTCGCCAATGAGAACAAGCACCCTCTGCGCATCTTCTTGGCGGTGATCATTGAGCTGGGCGCTCGCGTCTACGCCACGGTGCACGTGACCTTCGACAAGGGCGACAAGCCGGTCTGGAGCCAGGTGCGCTCCACTAAGGACCTGGACCGCTAGCTCAGATCTTCTTCTCGCTCTCCTTCAGTATGCGGTCCACGGCCTGGGAAAGGGTGAACGACTCGCTGACCTGGATCGGCTTCGCCCCGATCCTCCTGCCCAGGTCCATGTCGTGCTCGCTGTCCCCCACGACGTAGGAGGAGGAGAGGTCGATCGGGAAATCCTCCAACGCCTGCATCACCATGCCCACCTCCGGCTTGCGGCAGCGGCATCCCGCCTCCGGAAGATGCGGACAGTAGTAGATGCCGTCGACCTTGCCCCCTCTCTTCGCCAGGTCCTTCTTCATCTTCTCGTGGATCTCGTGGAGCGTTCTTTCGTCGAAGTAGCCGCGCGCCACCCCGGACTGGTTGGTGACCACGATGACCAGGAATCCAGCGTCATTCAGCCTCTTGATCGCCTTTCCCGCGCCAGGAACGAGCATAAGGTCCTTTGGTTCGGGACAGTAGGGCACGTCCTTGGCTATGGTATCGTCCCTGTCGATGAAGACCGCCCGGCGGCCGAAGAGCGCGCGCTCGACCATGCCGCAGACCACGTGTGCGGCGGCCATGTAGCCTTCCTGTATGTGAGAGGTCTTCTTGGAAGGGATGGTGAGGGCGACATCCACCACATTCTTCAGCTTGCCCGTTGGTCCGGAGAATCCCACGGTCCTCGCCCCCAGCTCCTTGGCCTTGGCCACCGCCCGCAGGACGTTCTTCGAGTTGCCGGAGGTGGATATGGCCACCACCGCATCCCCTTCCCGGATGCTTCCTTCCACTTGGCGCTCGAACACGCATTCGTAGGAGTAGTCGTTCCCGATGGCAGTGATGGAAGAGAGGTTGGTCAGCGCCACTGCGTTCAGCGGCGCCCTATCGAACATGTACTTACCAGAGAACTCGGCGGCGATGTGCTGCGCGTCCGCCGCGCTGCCGCCATTGCCAAAGAGCACCACCTTGTGCTTGGAGCGGAATACATGGGTGAGCACGTCCGCCACGCGCAACACCTGCTCCGGGTCTATGCTCCCCGTCACAGAGGCGCTCTCCTCTAGCTCTCGGTCCACGAGCGATCTCATGCCCTGTATCTCCAGGTCTGCAATCCGTGCTTGTCGAAGTTGAAGTTTACGGCCTCTACGCCCAGCTTCTGCAGCTCCTCTGCCACCAGATGCTTGCGATCGTACTCACAGATGAAGAACATGAACCCACCGCCCCCGGCGCCGGAGATCTTTCCGCCTATAGCTCCGTTGGCCCTCGCCGTCTCGTAGATATTGTCGATGCGGGAGTTGGTGATGTGCGAAGTAAAGCGCTTCTTCTGCTCCCAGGACTCGTGCAGGAGCTGTCCGATGCGGAGGATCTCACCTTTCATGAGCGCGTCCTTGGTCTCGAAGACCAAGCTCTTGGCGCTATCCAAGGCCTCCCGGTTCTGCCCGCTCCTGTATGCCTTCTGTTGGTCCTGGATGATGTTCGCCGACTCTCTGGTCTTCCCGGTGTAGCAGAGAAGCATGTGATAGTGCAGCTCGTTCAGCACTTCGGTCCTGATGCGCAATGGGGTAACGATGGTCTCGGAGCCCCGGAACTCCATGAAGTTGAAGCCGCCGAAGACGGCCGAATACTGGTCCTGCTTGCCTCCCGCGAAGCCGAGCTCCTCGCGCTCCAGCACGTAGGCCAGGCGGGCGGTCTCGTATTGGGATAGAGGCTTGTTCAACCACTCCGACACCGCCCCGATGAGGGAGACCATGACGGTGCTGGAACCGCCTAGTCCCGAGCCAGGGGGAGCATCGCAGTGCAGGAACATATCGAAGCCTTCGGCCACCTCGAAGTGGTTGAGCACCGCCTTGATCAGATCAAGGTTGCCGTCGTAGCGCAACATGCTCCCGTTGGCGGGCCAGTTCTCGTCCTGGGCGAAATCCAGGGAACGGATCCTCATCTCCCGGTCCGCGCGAGGGCATATGGTGCAATAGGCGTAACGGTCGATGGTCGAGGACAGCACCGCTCCGCCGCGCTCATCGGAATAGGGCGGGACGTCGGTTCCGCCTCCGGCGAAGCTGATGCGCAGCGGGGCCTTGCTCCTGATGACGATCTTGGCCTCGCTCATCAGGCCACGTATCCCTTCCCCCGTATATACAAATCGTTGTAAGATCGGAATCGTTCCAGCTCGGGTCGGGCTGGCCAGGAGCGTCCGGCATAAGTATTTGATTCCCGGGCGTCATGAGGACGGACGCATGCCTAAAGCCCTTTCCAACGAGGACAAGGGGCCGTTGGTCTCGGTCATCATCCCCACTCTCAATGAGGAGTCCTCCTTGCCGGTATCGCTGCAAGCGGTGGCGGAGCAGACCTACCAAGACCTGGAGGTCCTGGTGGTCGATTCTGGATCCAGGGACCGCACGCAAGAGATCGCCCGTCAGCATGGAGCCTCGATGGTCTCCTATCCAGGTAGGCTCATGGGCGCTCGCCGACGGGGGTTGCAGGAGAGCAAAGGCACCTTCATCCTTTTCCTGGACGGGGATCAAGTGCTCTATCCTGACACGGTCGCTCGGGCGGTGAAGGCCATGGTAGAGAAGGACATGCTCATCTTGGAGGAGACGTCCTACCGACCGAAAGGATGGCTGCAGCGATCGCTATGCAGGCAGAAGGCGGCCATGCATGCCGCCGCCGATCCCATGACAGGAACGGGCCCCAACCTCTACCCGCGCTTCTTCGGGCGGGAGCTGCTTGCGCGGGCCTACGAAGGTCTGGACGAGGACAAGCTGTCCAAGGTCTTCGCCTACGAGGACGGATTGCTCTTCCGGCGCACGTACGCGATCTCCAAGCGCATCGGTCTCCTGTCCCAGGGCGTCATGCACATGGAGGAGGAGGGGTGGCTCGCGCTCATGCGCCATTCGTACAGGGCCGGCAAGAGCGCCCGGTCGGTGGACATGGAAGAGCTAGAGGGAGACATCGGACGGGGCGAGTCGATGGGGAGTCAGCTGGTCAGGGCCATCAGAGGCAGGTACGTCATGCTCTCGCTGGTCAAGGAGCTGTCCTTCAAGTTCGGTCATCTAGCCGGGCGCTAGTGATCGTGCCCTCGGACGGTCATCACCGAATCGTATAGGCGCAGATACTCCTGTGCTATCGCGCTCCAGGGGGCGATCTTGTTGCTGAAAGGACCGACCTTGGTGGCCTCCCTGCCCTCCAACACCCTTTGCACCGTGTCCGCGACCTTCTCCGGGTCCGGAGGCCAGTCCACGCCCACGCATCCAGGTTCGCTCAGGAACTCCACCAAGGCCTCCTTCTTCGAAACGATGGCCGGGGTACCACAGGACAACGCCTCCGCCACCACCAGTCCGTAGGCCTCCGCCGCGGAGAGAAGGACCAGGGCTGCCGAAGAACGATACTCGCGGTTCAGTTCATCATCGTCAACGTCCCCTAGCCAGGTCACGGCCCCATCCACTCCCAGTTGCTGAGCCAGTTCATGCAAAGCCCCCTCTTCGGGCCCGGAGCCGACCACCCGCAGCCTTACCTCCTTTCCCCGGTCCTTCAGGACCTTCATTGCCCGGAGCACGTGGTCGATGCCCTTGTACATCATCACCCGGCCGACGTAGAGGAGCGTACCCTTTCTCCTCTCCACGGCCAGGGAAGGGAATTCCTTGATGCCGCTGGGTATGACCCCCACCTTCCCTTCCAACCCAGGGAAGTCCCTCAGCAGCAGGCTCCTCTCGTATTCGGAGACGCAGGTGATCTTCTCGCTCCACCTGAGGACGTACTTGCCTGCGAGGTGATATGATCGGAACAGGAGGTTGCGGAGCGGGGTGTGACCCTTACCATGGTAATGCGCGGAGAATATGTATGGCACCCTGCGTCGGTGGCATAGATAGGCCGATTGCGCCGAGAGCAGTATGTGATAGGAATGAAGATGCACGACGTCGAACATGCCCGGCCTCAACTCCTGAGAAAGGTGGCGCCAGACCTGCCGGTTCAGGCCGCCAAGGAGCTTGGTGTCCACGGGATATCGGATCACCTCCACGCCGTTGATCATCTCTCTTCCGCGCAGCTCACGGTCCATGGTGACCACCGTGCACCGGTGGCCGCGACGGACGAATTCCTCGCAAAGCTCCTTGACCGTGGTCTCCACCCCCCCGATGCGCGGGTGGTAGAACTTGGTCACCATGAGGATGCGCATCCTCTATCCTCCTTTCCGGACATCGATGAAGGAGGGTCTCCCCAGCACCAGGCGGGCGGTATCGACCAACATGTAGAGCCCCAAGACGGTGAAAGCCAATCCCACCACCCATGACCCGGGGAAGTCGATCACCGGGACATAGCGCACATTATCCCCGGTGAAAGCCAGAGTGGCCATGAACGGCAAGTACATCAGGAAGCAACGCAGGCCGATCCTCCAATCCTCCGAGGCCCAGAGCAACAGGAAGGTCACGGGCAAAACGAAATAGCCGAGCCAGATCCGCGGATAGAAGATTACGAAGGCCACCAGGACCAGCAGTGTCGCTGGCCAGATGTCCATGCCTTTCTTCCTTCCATACCATAACGCTCCAACATAAGCGATGATGGTGAGCGGCAACAGCACCATTCCTGGGACGTCCAGACCACCGGTCCGCAAGAAGTCCCAGACCGATATGCCTCCCGTGGGGTTGACACTCTCCCCTCCATCTCCCGAGCCCAGCAGGTAGTACAACGGGAACTTGAGGAACTCCACCGGGGCCAGGATCAAGAACGGCAGCGATATGAGCAACGAGATGAGGACAATGGCCCCGATCTGCCATTTCCGTTCCTTCCAGGAACGGGTGCGCAGGAACAGAACGGGATAGAAGAGCCCGGGGAAGATCTTCGTCCAGACTCCTATGGCGGAGACGACGCTGCTCAGCCTTCCCTTGGCCTGGATGGCGAGCACCGCAGCGACGATGAACATGAAGACGATGATCGATTCATCTTGGATGCCAATGGTCGATTCGACCGTGCCGAAGGGAGAGCCGAGGAAGAGCAGGGAGACGACGAAAGCGCGGAAGTCGTCATAGCGTCTCAGACCCCAGTAGAGCGTCAGCGCCGTCAGTATCGTGAACAGGGAGAAGTAGATCTGGTAGGCCAGCTCCGATCCCCCGGCCATCTGCGGAGGAAGCAAGAGGTAGACGATGAGCGGAGGCGATTCCATCTTGACGTCCCGATAGAGCACCTTTCCATCCAGCACCGCCTGTGTGCGGTTTCGATAGAACGGCACATCGGAGAGCGGACCGAAGGAATCGTTGAGCGCCTTCCGGAGCCAGAGCTGGTCCAGGGCGATCAATCCTCCCAGGAGAAGAACGCCAACGACCAGGATGACCAACGCCCTCTTGGAGGCAGGGATGGCCCTGAGCCTCTTTTCAGTCCGGTGCAGCCAGCCTCCTCCCTTCAAAGGAATCTGCCGGGAGTTGTGCTAGGGATTATTTCAATCTTTGCGCTGCAGGGCTCGGGAACGGACCTGGATGCTGAAGGAAGATCGCTCCAAAGGAAAAGGAAAAAGGGAGGGGGAGGGTGGAGCCTGGGGGATATGGCTCTAGCCCTTCCTGCGGACGAGCACCAATGCGGCCACTGCGATCACCGCAAGTGCCCCTCCCACCGCCATTATGCCCGCCAATCCGGCCACTTGGTCCAATGGCAGGGCGCTCTCGATGCTGATCTCGTGGGTGGAGAAGCTCGGCACGTACACCATGACCTGGGTCACATCGCCAGAGGAGACGATGCAGTACACCGCATCGCCGGCCGTGGAACCGTTCGCTTCCAGCACCTCCAGCGGGTTGGAGGTCTGCCTGATCGATGAGCCGTCCAACCTCACCGTCGGAGTGCCCTTGATTACGTCCAGGGTGTCCCGGTCCAGGTTCACCAGTATGACCTTGCCCTCGTGCTCCTCGGAGGACACCTGAAGTTGAATGCGGTTGCGCTCCGCTTTGATCACCTGCAGGCTCAGGGCCCGGTCATACTCCATGGTTTCATACAAGGCATTTCCCTGATACACCATGAGCGACATTTCCGCTCCCAGGCGGTGCCGTTCCAGCGCCCGCTCCAGGGCATCCTCGTGCATCCAGTGGTGACGCGCTAGCAACGGCTTGGACCGGAACATCAGGTGGTCGTCCGTGAGCTGCGCCTTGACCACATAGTCAAGAGGCGTCCCGGTGACGTTGAGCGAGGTATGGTCCGTGCCTATGAGCGCATGCACGCCATTCCCATGGACCAGAAGCGCGTGGTCTAGAATCTCAGCTGAGTCGTATGGCGATGGAATGGAGGTAACGTTCAAACCCGAGGCCAGGTCCATCGTGACCTGGACCGTCCCGTTGGCGACCACGTGGAACATGGCCGTGGGGTTGTCATGGATGATGATGATCACGGACGCATTGCGGATCAACATGACCGAACCATAGGTGGAGATATTGGTGGGAATGAACCCATCCACGCTCAGGGAATCGAAGACGTTCACCAGGACGCTGTTCCGCTTCATCTGATAGTCGGTGATGACGCCGGTGCTCTCGTTCAAGCGGAAGGCGATGAAACGTCCCTCGGCGACGCCGTCGGAGTAGTTCAATCGGCCGAAGAATCCTATCTTCATCCCATTGTCCATCATGAACTGCATGGTCTCCTGCATCTGCTGGGCGTTCTGATGGCCTCCGCCATTCATGTATCCGGACTGGTCCTTCCACATGCCGTTGCCTGGGCCGTCCATGCCCCCTGCACCGGCTTGAATGCTGTTGCCCGGAGCTGACTGGCCTTGAATCACGCCTCCGCCAGCAAGGACGGAGGTGGAGAGGAGGGATAGGGCGCTAAGGGCCAGCAGCGCGGGCAGGATCATCTTGAAGGCTCGTGCTCCCTTTCTCATGGTTGCTGCGAGTACGCGGCGACATTAAGCGGTTTATGGTGCAAGTCTCGAACCGACTGGTACGATCTTCGAACTTTGTGTTCTTCCGGCTCGGGGAGAAGGTCCTGTCGGGCGGATTTGCAGAAAGTATTTAGGCGAGCGGGAAGGTCTAAAGGAACGTGACGCTCACACCTTTGGACCTGTTCCTCAGGTCATGTTTCGCAGGCTTCTCGATCCTGTTGTTCGCTGTGTCGCTGATCGCCTGGCGCCGGCATAGGGAAGCGAGGTTGGCGATCGTCTCCCTGGCCTTCGGGATCTTCAGCGTGGTCTCTTTGGGCGTGCTATCCTCCACCTTCATGGAATGGCATGACCTGGAGATGTCCCCGGTACTGGTCGTCCTGAACCTGGCGATATTGGTGGCTCTCTACATCGCTTTGTTGAAGAGATGAGAGCGCATGGACGAGGCCCTCAACCTAGAGAACCGAAGGAAGATCTACCAGTTCGTGGCCAAGCATCCCGGGACCCACGTGCGTGAGATGGAACGTGGAATGGGGATGCAGACCGGGCTGCTCGCCTATCACCTGGACTACATGGAGAAGCGACAGGTGCTGAGGGTGGAGGAGGATGGATACTACAAGCGCTACTTCCCAGCGGACCGTTTCCACCTCAAGGACCGACAGACCATGTCGGTGCTGAGACAGAGAATGCCGAGAAAGATCATCATGCATCTCATTCTGAACGGTCCCTCAAGTTTCCAGCAGCTGCAGGTCGCCATGGGCATCTCCAAGTCCACCCTTTCCTATCATCTCAAGCGCCTGAGCGCCCGGGGCATGATCGTCGTATCCAAGCGGGAGAAGGAGTCCATCTACTCGGTGGAGGACCTCAGCTATGTGGCCGATCTCTTGGTCTCGCTGAGGGAGAGCCTGGAAAGCGACGCCGTTGATCGTTTCGCGGACATCTGGGGTAAGCTCGGAGGCGCCTAGTTAAATGCTAGCTGGGAACAAGCTTATAATCCGCGGCACGCATCTTGGTTACCCAAGGGATTTCACGGAGGGGAGGAATTGCTCGGTAACAAGAAAGGTTCGTTGAAAATAATCGGGGTCATCCTTGTCGCGGCGCTCTTGTCCACCTGCTTCATTGGGTGCTTGGGTGCGGAGAAGAGCGCGATCGACAAGATTAGGAGCAGGGGAACGCTGATCATCGGCACCTCGAGCGGCTTCGTGCCGTTCGAGATGTTCAACGCCTCATCGGGGCAGATCGAAGGCTTCGACATCGACATCGGCAGGAAGATCGCCGATCGATTGCACGTTGGGATTACGATCAGGGATTTGGGCTTCAATGCGCTGGTGGGGAGCGTTATCGTGGGCACGGTGGATGTGATTATCGCTGGCATGACGATCACTCCGGAGCGTAACCAGTCCATATCCTTCTCCAACTCCTACTACGGGCCGGCAGACCAGGCGATACTGGTCAAGTCCTCATCGAGCATCGCCTCGGTGGAGGGCCTCTACGGCAAGAAGATCGCGGTCAACCTGGCGACCACAGGTGACTTCTGGGTGGACGCAGAACTGGTGGCAGCCGGTCACGTCAGCGCCAGCGACGTCAAGCGCTTCCCGTACGCCTACACGGCGATACAGGACCTTCTGTCCGGAGGAGTGGATGCGGTCATCATCGACAAGCCCACGGCGGACAAGTACGTCTCCCTGAACGCAGGAGCGCTGAAGGACAGCTTCACCATCGTCACCAATGAGTACTATGGAATCGCCGTGCGCAAGTCCGCCGGCGACCTGAAGGACTTCATCAACGTGGTCCTCGCGGATCTCGTGCATTCCGGCGAGATGCAGCAGCTCATGGACAAGTGGTTCTGAGTCTGCTCCAAAACCCCTTCATCTAATCCTTTTCTTATCCCGCAACAGAGGCAAGTGCAAATGGATGTGTGGTCGATCCCTCAGGCCATAGGCGACACCAGCTCGCAGTTCAACATCCTGGAGCACGTTGGGCTGTTCTTCAACCCAGTGATCATGACCGTTCTGATCTCAGTTTTCGCCATTATCCTAGGCTTCGGGTTGGGGATCGTTGGCGGCCTGGCCCGGGTGTCCAGGCTCAGGTTGGTGCGCGTTCCGGCCACGGCCTATGTTGACGTGGTGCGAGGAACTCCATTGCTGGTACAGCTCTTCTTGTGGTATTTCGGCTTGACAATAGGCTTGGGCGTCGCCATGGACCCGCTCGTGGCTTCCATCATCGCCGTAGGCGTCCATTCTGGAGCATATCAATCGGAGATCGTTCGCGGAGGGGTGAATTCCATTCCGAAGGGACAAGAGGAAGCGGCCCGAGCGACCGGCATGACACACCTCCAGGCCATGCGTTTCGTGATCCTCCCCCAGGCACTGCGCCTGATCCTGCCTCCGCTTAGCAACGAGTTCGTCATCGTAATCAAGGACTCTTCCCTCGCCTCGGTCATAGCCGTGGTGGAGATCACCGCCATGGCCGGGCAGCTCAATGGCACCTACTTCCAGCCCTTCGAGATATTCATCTTCGCCGCCTTCTTGTATCTCTGTCTGACCTATGCCACGAGCTTCATGATGCGCGCCTTGGAGCGCAAGTATCACATCCCGGGGTACGGTGACCGCCGATGAGCGAAGTGCTCTTAGAGGCCAAGGAGCTGAAGAAGGAGTTCCAGGTGCCCGTCAAGACGGAAGGAAGATTCAGACGTCTCTTCACCCGCAAGAGGTATGACGTTCTGCAGGTGCTGAAAGGCGTCAATGTCAAGATCCAAAAGGGCGAGGTGGTGGTGGTCATCGGACCGAGCGGAGGAGGTAAGAGCACCTTCCTGCGCTGCATCAACCGGCTCACGGAACCGACCAGCGGCGAGGTGTACTTCGAAGGGGTGAAGATCGCTGGTGAGAGCCCGGTCAACAGATTCGCACTCAACGAGGGGGGATTATGGGCCCTGATCGGTGGTGTGATCGGCCTAATGGTTGGCCTTATCTTCCTCTTCGATGTCAGTCTGCTCGCCGGGCTGGCTTTCGGGACAGGCTTGGTGCCATTCCTACCCTCTCCGTACATCATCGGATTCCTTGTCATCGCCTTCGCGGCGCTGGGGATCGAGAGCGCCCTTGGCTCGTACGAGAAGACACTGGCCGGAGCGCTGATGGTGATATCAGGCCTGGCAATGCTGTTCATCTTGGAGACCATCCCCACGGCTATCAGCGCCGCGTTGCTTTTCATAGGAGGGATACGGGTGCTTCGGAGGGGGCGCATCAAGGCGCGCGACACCCCGGGAAGCAGCGACATCAATGAAGTGCGGTCGCACATGGGAATGGTGTTCCAGAGTTTCAACCTCTTCATGCACCTCACCGCCAAACGCAACGTCATGCTGGCCCTTGAGAAGGTGAGGGGAATGAACGCGCAGGAAGCGGAGGCCAGGGCGCTCCAGGCCCTGACGCAGGTGGGCCTAGCGGAGAAAGCCAACAGCCATCCTGGAGAGCTTTCCGGCGGACAGCAGCAGCGCGTGGCCATAGCCCGAGCATTGGCCATGGACCCCAAGGTCATGCTCTTCGACGAACCGACATCTGCCCTGGACCCAGAGCTCATAGGCGAGGTGCTGGACGTGATGAAGCGGCTGGCGAACAGCGGCATGACCATGATCATCGTCACCCACGAGATGGGCTTCGCCCGGGAGGTGGCCGACCGGGTTCTGTTCATAGACCAAGGCGTGATCGCGGAAGAGGGCACTCCAGAGGAGTTCTTCGGCAACCCGAGGAACGAGCGCACCAGGCAGTTCCTGCGTCGGCTGTTCGCCGAGCAGAGGGCGGAGGTGCCGGACATCCAGCCAGTGGGGACCGGCCGTGCCACGCCTTGACAATGTATATATACGGCGGTCGGAATACACACCCTCCATGTCTAGCCCTGCGGCTTGGGACATCGTCCTTTCTGGCACGGTCAGCTTGCAGGTTTTGGTCATCTGAACGGGGGACGCTCTCTTGAGTAGTCCCCGCGGATCGTTGTGAGGTGTGTGGGTGAGGGGCTCTTGCTTCGCTTCGTGGTCGGGCGCGAGTCGCGCAGACGAAGGCGAGCGGACGAGCTTCTTCCTCGCGACGTCCAAGCTCGGAAGGCCTAGGCTAGATTCGTATCGCTCTTGGGGGAGCGGACATAGATACAGGGAGTGAGAGAATGGAAGTCATCTCGATGGTCGTCAACGACGAGTTCGGTGTCATGCAGAGAGTGATGGGCGTATTCACGCGAAAGCGCATCAACGTAGACACCATCGTCGTGGGCAGATGCGAGATCGCTGGCAAGTCGAGGGTGGTTCTCAGCGTGAAGGACATGGTGCAGGCGGACATCGCCGTGGCGGACCTCAAGCGCCTGCATGACGTCGTCCACATAGAGACGTTGGACAGCACCCGGCGGGAGGCTTACGCGCTCGCTTCCAATGGATCAGGGAAGGCCAGGCTCATCGGCAGCCTGGAGGAAGTGGACAAGCTATTGGACACCAGCAAACCGGAGTCCTTCATCCGCGCGGTGAATGCTCTCTAGTGTCACGCCAGCTATTTATCGGGGGAATTGCTCAATACACATCAGCGGAGGGAATAACATGGCACCGATTCAGAAGGTCTGGATGGACGGAAGGTTGGTGGACTACGACCAGGCGAACGTCCACATCATGACGCACTGCCTGCACTATGGCGGGGGCGTCTTCGAAGGCATCCGCATCTATGAGACAGGGAAGGGGCGGGCCATCTTCCGCTTGCGCGAGCACATGGCGCGCTTCCTGGCCTCGGCCAAGGTCATCTCGCTCAAGATACCCTATAGCTTGGACGAGCTGTGCCAGGCCGTGAAGGATACGGCCAAAGCGAATGCGGGCGTGCAAGTGGATTACATCCGTCCGCTCGCCTACTACGGCACCGGTACCTACGGCCTGAACCCGGCCAAGCTGCCTACCAACGTGGCCATAGCGGCGGTCTACATGGGCGTCTACCTGGGCGAGGAGCAGATGCAGAAAGGCGCCAAGCTCATAACCTCTTCCTGGGAGAAGCCGTCGAACCGTGCCGCCGCCCTGAACGCCAAGATCTGCGGCAACTACATCAATTCCGTCATGGCCAGGCTGGAGGCGATGAACAAGGGCGCCGATGAGGCGCTCATGCTCAACTCGGAGGGCAACGTGGCGGAGGGCACGGGCGAGAACATCTTCATGGTCCGCGGAGGAAAGCTGTTCACGCCCCCTCTTTCTTCTGGCATACTGGAGGGCATCACCCGGGACTCGATCATGCAGATAGCGATGGACATGGATATTCCTGTCACCGAGAGAGAGATCACCCGGTCCGAGCTGTTCGTGGCGGACGAGGTCTTCATGACCGGGACAGCGGCGGAAGTGCAGGCGATCCACTCCATCGACAGCCAGGTCATCGGGGCGGGAAGGCCTGGTCCAGTGACACTGAAGCTGCAGAAGGCCTTCCGCGAAGCGGCCCGAGGTCAGAACCATCAGTACGCGCATTGGCTGGATCTCATCTGAGCGGACAAGTACATGAACCAAGCACATAACTCGAATCTCGCCTGCTACTACTACGACGCCAACGGCGCCAGGGCGAAGGTGGACGAGTCGGGAACGATTGTCATTGCAGGTGTTAAATAACCCGGTACACCAATAGGCGGATGGTCGTGCTGGAGGCAAACGATGTTCGAGGTCAGGTTCCACGGGCGCGGAGGGCAGGGAGCGGTGATGGCCGCGCAGACCTTGGCGGAGGCGGCGGTGCTCGAAGGCTATCACGCTCAAGCCTTTCCCTACTTCGGAGCGGAGCGAAGGGGGGCGCCGGTGAAGGCCTTCGCCCGCATCGACAAGAAGAAGATCGGCATCAAGAGCCAGATATACGAGCCGGACCTGCTTGTGGTGCTCGACGGTTACCTGCCAGAGATCGAGCCCATCGCGGAAGGCCTCAAAGTCGAAGGAGCCGCGGCCGTGAACGTGGCCGTTGCCCCGGAGGAATACGAGCTGGGCGTGGCGGTCAGATGCGTCACGGTCGACGCGACCTCCATCGCCTACGAGAAGCTCAAGGCGCCCATCGTGAACACGGCCATGTTGGGAGCGGTCGCGAAGGCGCAAGACCTGGTCAGCCTGGATGCCATCATGCAGGCCATCCGGGATAAGTTCGGGGAGAAGCTGGGGGCGAGGGCCGCAGCCTTGAACGCGGAAGCGGCCAAGACCGCTTTCGAGCAGGCTCGCACCGGCAGATGCAAGGGGGACAAGGAACTGGTGCACAAAGATGCCTGGCTGCCACCCTGGAACGAGATACCGCCCGGCACGGCCCTGGGCGTGGAGAAGCGAGGAGAGATCGTGGTCGGTCCGGGCAGCTCCTGGCAGAATCCCACCGGGACCTGGAGGACCTCCTCCCCTCGTTACATGAAAGAGAAATGTATTCGTTGCCTCCGCTGTTGGTGGTCCTGCCCCGAGGGCACGATCAAGCGATTGGAGGACGACTACATGCGCTGGGACTACCGCTACTGCAAGGGCTGCGGCATCTGTGCGGAGATATGTCCCGCGGACGCAATAGAGATGGTGCGGGGGGTGCGCGAATGGTGAGCAAGGTGCTCTCCGCTGACCACGCCGTGGCTTGGGCGGTGCGCCTGGCCAGGGCGGAGGTGATCCCCGCTTTCCCGATCACCCCTCAGACCCTCATCGTCGAGCTCATCTCAGAGTTCATCAGCGACGGCGATCTCGATGCAGAGTTCATTCCAGCGGAGAGCGAGCACAGCGTGATGTCCGTGGCAGTGGGAGCGAGCGCGGGCGGGGTGCGGACGTTCACCGCTACATCCTCGCAAGGATTGGCGCTCATGCACGAGATGCTCTACGCCGTACCGCAGAACCGTCTGCCGGTGGTCTTGGTCAACGTGAACCGTTCCCTGGGAGCGGCGGCGGGCATATGGCTCGAGCACAACGACTCCATGCCCGAGCGGGAGTCGGGTTGGATGCAAGTGTACGTGGAGGATAACCAAGAGGCGCTGGACATGACCCTCCAGGCCTATCGCATCGCCGAGGACCACCGGGTCATGCTGCCCATCATGGTGTGCCTGGACGGCTTCGTGCTCTCCCATACGGTGGAGAAGGTGGATGTGCCAGACCAGAACGACGTGGACAAGTTCCTGCCCAAGTTCGTGCCCCTGAACATGCTGGACGTCGGCGAGCCGAAGATGATCAATCCCATCGTGCCGCCGGACTACGCCATGGAGATGCGCTACCAGTTGGACCGGGTCATGGATTCCTCGCGGAAGGTCATCAAGGAAGTGGACGAGGCCTTTGCGGAGAAGTTCGGACGAAGCTATGGAGGTCTGTTCGAGCCCTATCATATGGAGGACGCGGATTTCGCCCTGGTATCCTTAGGCACTGCCACCTCTACTGCGAGAGCGGTGGTGGACGAGTTGCGCGAGAAAGGCAAGCGGGCGGGTTTGATCAAGTTGCGCTTCATGCGCCCGTTCCCGGAGAAGGAATTGCTGGATGCCGTCTCGCACCTCAAAGCCCTGGGGGTCTTCGACCGCTCCATCGGTTTCAACTCCTACGGACCGGTGTTCACGGAGGTCCGGAGCGCGCTGCATGCGCTCGAACTCCCGATCACAGACCACATTGGAGGATTGGGCGGGCGGGACCTGACCACCGAGGAGATGCGAGAGATCTTCGCCGTCATAGAGAGAAGCTCGAAGGGGAAGAAAGTGAAAGCGGTCAACTGGTACGGGCTGAGAGGTGAGCAGGAATGAACGGGACCAAGGACATCGGCAAGTTGACGCTGCGCGACGTTCCGAACAAGGACTACTTCCTTTGGGGGCACGGGGCCTGTCCAGGCTGCGGCGTGGCCATCACGGTCAAGAACCTCATGCGCATCTTCGGCCCGGAGACGATTGTCTATGTGCCGGCGAGCTGCCTGGTGGTCTTCGGAGCGCAATATCCGACCAGCGCCTTCGACGTGCCTTACTTCTTCACCGCCTTCGAGAACACGGGGGCGGTCATCACTGGCATAAGGGCGGCGCTCAGGCGGAGGGGCAAGAAAGCGCTGGTCGTGGGCCTGGCCGGTGACGGAGGCACCTTCGACATCGGGCTCCAGGCGCTATCCGGGGCGGCGGACCGCAACGAGGACGTGATGTATGTGTGCCTAGACAACGAGGCCTACATGAACACAGGCATACAGATGTCCGGCGCCACGCCTTTCGGAGCATGGACGACCACCTCGCCCGCAGGCAAGTTGATACACGGCAAGCGCCGCTTCAAGAAGGATATCGGTTCGATCGTGGCGGCCCACAACGTTCCTTACATGGCCACCCTCTCCATCGCCCATTGGAACGACTTCGTTCGGAAGGCGGAGAAGGCCAAGAGGGCGGAGGGCTTCCGTTTCCTGCATGTCCTCACTCCCTGCGTGCCTGGATGGAGGTCCGAGCAGTCCAGGACCATGGAGCTCGCCCGGTTGGCGGTGGAGACGGGCATGTGGACGCTGTACGAGGTGGAGCACGGAGAGCCCAGCGTCACCTACAAGCCGAAGAGGATGGAGCCGGTGACCGAGTATCTGAAGCTGCAGGGCCGGTTCGCTCACATGATGCCAGACGACATCGACGCCTTGCAGAAATGGGTGTGCAAGAAGTGGTGGATGCACTACAAGGACGAGGTCGAAGCTCCCCCCTGCGAGATGTACAAGGCGGAGAAGCCGATGGCGCATGACGGAGACCCGCTGCACGGGGTTTGAGGCTCTGGTTCGTCTCAGTTGCGAATTCGAAGAAGATTGGGATGAAGGCTGTTGAGCAAAACATTTTGTTCTTTCAGATGTTTCAGATGCAAAGCTATCTATATGATATCAGGAGCGGAGGACATGAAGCGAGCCATCGCTGCCAAGCCCAACGGACTAGAATTGAGGTTCGCGGCGAATTCGACGCCAAAGAATAGGGAGTTCGCTCTATGCGTCATTAACGACCTGCACAAGAAGCTCGGCGACATGGTCAAGGTCTGGTACGAATCGCACCTGCGGCGAGCGTGCTCATCGAGACCAAGACCGCCGACTCCCTGAGGCGAAGCGCGTCTATCGTCAAACGTCTCATCGCCGATCTTGACCTCTAGCCGCCCCTGCCCAGAATTGAAATATCCCGGTGCCGTTCAGGGGAGGGAGAGGTGCGTTCTGTCCTTGGACTTCACCATGCGCTACGTAGAGCGACTGGCGGACCGGGTGGCTTCCGGGGTCGAGTTCCAGAAAGTGACCAGGCTAGAGGACGTACTGCCAGCTAGCCTGGAGCGCACCGGCCTGAACGTTCGCGTGCCCTTCTGCGCCGCCAAGTGCTCCTATTGCGCTTTTCCCGGAGAGTCGTACAAGAACGAGTATGGCAAAGCATTCTTGGATGCCGTCAACGAGGAGCTGGCACTCTACGCCACCTATGTGGATGTGAAGGAGGTGGACCGCGTCTACGTGAGCGGAGGGACGCCGTCGCTGCTTCACAAAGAGCTAGGACAGCTGCTCGACATCGTCCGGAGTCATTTCCAGTTCCACGGCAAGGTGGCGATGGAGGCCGGACCGGCCGACCTCAGCGAAGAGGTCCTTCGCTCCCTGCGCTCGAACGGCGTGGGCCAACTGAGCGTGGGAGTGCAGACGTTCAACGAGCGCATGCTCCCCTTCTTGGGAAGGATGACGAAGCGCGACCAGCTCATCGACGTCCTGCGCCGGGTCATGGACACAGGCTTCGACTACGTCAACATCGACCTCATGTTCTCCTTGCCCACGCAGACCCTGGAAGAGCTGCTCCAGGATCTGGAAACCGCCGCCGATCTGGGCGTCCATGGCATATCCACCTATCCGCTCATGCTCTTGCCGTACACGCCCCTGACCAAAAGGTCCGGGCAATGGGAAGGTCAGGACGCGCAGGCGGAGAAGGAGCAGTACCTTGCCATCGTAGACAGGATGCGTTCCAGAGGGTACAAGATGCGCACCCTTTGGTCCTTCTCTACCAGGCCCGAGGAGTACGAGGGCCCCTACGAGCACAGCCACTTCGTCGGCATCGGACCGAGGGCCTGGGGCATGATCAACAACCGCTTCACCCTGAACGCACCATCCACCTTGGACTACATACGCAGGCTGAGCGAGGGCTTCCTTCCGATCTACGCGCATTCAGAGGTCAAGGGCTATCCGATGGCCAAGCTGGCTAGACGCCTCTACTACGGAAAGGTCACCATTCCAGAGCTGGAGACGTTGAGCGCTGAGGATAGCAAGATCGGCTCATATGTCTCGCTGCTTCGCCTGCTCGGCCTGATGGAGAGGAAGGGCGAGGAGTTCGTGCTCACGGACAAAGCCCTCGCCTACGCGAGCGTGGCCACCAAGAAGATCGCCATGTCCACCCTAGCGAAGATGAACGAGGTGCTCGTTCAGAACGGCCAAGATGAGGGCGAGGCAACGGCGAACCAAGAGCAGCCAGTAGCCTTGATTGTGCCCGAGTGAGAGCACGCATAGCCAACAAACCTTTTATACCATCATCCCTTTGGTGGCGTTGCTCTTTCTGAGCCGATGAATGATGAAGATGTCATCGTACATCCGAAGGAGGTAAGAGAATGGCTAAACCGATATTCGTCAGATTTGAGATGCCAAAGGAACTTCAGGACAAGGCATATGAGATCGTGGAGCTCGCTCGGGACACGGGCAAAGTGAAGAAGGGCACCAACGAGGTCACGAAGCTTGTCGAGCGGGGCGAGGCCTCGTTCGTGGTCATGGCCGAGGACGTGCAGCCGCCAGAGATCCTGGCGCACATGCCGATGCTGTGCGAGGAGCGCAACATCCCCTACGCCTACGTGGCTAGCAAGGCCGAGCTGGGCAATGCCTGCGGACTGGAGAAGCCCACGGCCTCGATCGCAGTGATCGACGCCGGCAAGGCGAAGCCCCTGATCGACTCCCTGGCCGAGCAGATCAAGAAGCTTAAGAAGTAAAGCGAGGGTGCTTCACATGGCAGAGGGAGACGACAGCATACCCTGCGAGGTCGTGGAGATCATCGGCCGCACCGGCATGACCGGCGAGGCCACGCAGGTCAAGGTGCGCGTTCTCGATGGTCGGGACAAGGGCCGAATCATCACCCGGAACATCATGGGCCCGGTGAGGATGGGCGACATCCTGATGCTACGCGAGACGTCGCGTGAGGCCAGGAAGCTGGCCCTTCGCTGAGCAATTCACAGGAGGCAAATCCAATGGTTGAGCTGAGAGTGTGCTCGTTCTGCGGCAAGGAGATCGAGCCGGGTACGGGCAATATGTACATCAAGAAGGACGGAACGGTATTCCTGTTCTGCTCCAACAAGTGCTCCAAGAACATGATCGGCATGAGGCGCGTCCCCCGCAGGATAACGTGGACCAGGGCCTATGCGCGCGAGAAGGACGTGCGCATGACCGGGATCGCGGCGGCGGAGGAAAAGGCGAAGAAGCCCGAGGCGCCGGAGCCGAAGCAGAAGAAGGCGGCCAAGGTGAAGAGGAAGAAGAGATCCGAGGCGAAGGTCGAAGAGGCCAAGGCCGAGGAACCGCAGGCCGTGGAGGAGAAGAAGGAGTGAAGGCGATGATCGAACGCACCTTCGTCATGCTGAAGCCGGATGCGGTGCAGCGCGCGCTCGTGGGCGAGATCGTGGGAAGGCTGGAGAGCAAGGGCCTGAAGCCAGTGGCCATGAAGTTCATGCGTTTACCCAAGGAGCTGGCAGAGAGACACTACTCCGAGCACAAAGGCAAGAGCTTCTTCCCCGGGCTCATCGAGTATATCACCTCCGGGCCGGTGCTGTGCATGGTCTGGGAGGGCGAGAACGCCGTGACCGGCGTAAGAGCGCTCATGGGCAAGACCAATCCCCAGGACGCACCGCTCGGCACGATCCGCGGAGACCTGGCGCAGCAGACCGGGCGGAACCTGGTGCATGGTTCTGACTCGCCAGAGAGCGCCAAGCGCGAGATCCAGATATTCTTCAACGACTACGAGCTCCAGGACTACAAGCGGTCCGTGGACCTCTGGCTGTTCGAGTGAACCAAACCATTCCAAGCCGGCGGCGATGCCCCGGCGTCGTTCGTTTTTCACACTAGGCGTCTGGCTGACAAGGAGCGCATATCGCATCCACTGCCGATAGCATCGCAAGGTTCGGTTGGAAACCTACAAATAACGATTGCCTCATGCGATGGTCATGAGCATCAGGCAGCCGATCGTGAGCGTCCTGGGCCACGTGGACCACGGCAAGACCAGCCTGCTCGACAACATTCGAGGCACGGCCGTCTCCGCCGGTGAAGCGGGCCTCATCACGCAGCACATCGGCGCCACGGAAGTGCCGCTGGAGCACATCTACAAGGTCTGCGGCCCGCTGATCGGGGCAAAGAAGTTCAACGTCCCCGGTCTGCTCTTCATCGACACACCTGGGCACCAGTCGTTCATCTCTCTGCGGGCGAGGGGGGGCTCCCTGGCTGACGTCGCCGTCCTGGTGGTGGACATCAACGAGGGCATCAAGCCCCAGACCACCGAATCCATGAACATTCTGCGGAAGTACCGCACGCCCTTCATCATCGCTCTGAACAAGATCGACCTGGTGCAAGGCTGGCATTCGGAGAAGGGAGCGCCGTTCATCCTCAACCTGAAGCAGCAGAACGAGGACGCCGTGGAGAGATTCGAAGAGAAGATGTACAACATCATCGGGCGCTTCGCGCAGGAAGGCTACTCCGCCGACCGTTACGACCTCATTGAGGATTTCACTCGTAACATTGCCCTGGTCCCAGTAAGCGCCAAGACCGGCGAAGGGATACCGGACCTGCTGCTGGTCCTCGTCGGCCTGGCGCAGAAGTTCTTGGAGGAGGAGTTGCACACCGAGGAAGGCCCGGCCAAAGGCACGATCCTGGAGGTGAAGGAGGAGAAAGGCCTCGGTCCGACGGTCGAGGTCATCGTTTATGCTGGAACGCTGAGGAAAGGGGACATGGTGGCTCTAGGCACGCGATCCTCGCCCCTCCTGACCAAGGTCAAGGCCATACTCAAGCCCAAGCCTTTGGACGAGATCCGCGATCCCCGGGACAAGTTCGACTCGGTCTCGGAGATCAGCGCTGCGGCGGGCGTGAAGCTCCTCTGCCAGTCCCTGGATGGAGTGGTGGCCGGAGGACCTTTGCGCGTGGTCCGCGGCGACAAGAAGAGCGTGTTGGAGGAGATCGTCAACGAGACCAAGGTGCACATCGAGACCGCGGAGGCGGGCGTCCTCATCAAGGCCGATGCCATCGGTTCCTTGGAGGCTTTGGCGTTCGAGTGCGTGAGGGCGGAGATACCGATACGCAAGTACGAGATCGGGACCGTGGCCAAACGAGACATCATCGAGGCCTCGGCCTACAACGACCCGTTGCACCGCGCTATTCTGGCATTCAACGTAGAGATGCTTCCGGACGCCAAGGATATCATGGCCTCGAACGAGGCCAAGGTGTTCCTGAACGACATCGTCTACGGCCTCATCGACGACTACAAGAAATGGCTGGCGGAGGAGAAGCACAAGGCGGAGGAGGAGAAGCGCTTGCTGGTGGCCTTCCCCGGCAAGATCAAGCTGCTGCCCAACTGCGTCTTCCGGGTGAGCAAGCCGGCCATCGTGGGCGTGAGGGTGCTGGCGGGACGCATCCGCACCGGGCAGAGGTTGATCGCCAAGGACGGCAGCGAGATCGGGCGCATCCGGTCCATCCATACTGGCGAAGATGTGCTGAAGGAGGCGGTGGCCGGGCAGGAGGTGGCCATCGCCATCGAGGGGCCGACCATAGGACGGCAGATCGACGTGGAGGACATCCTCTACGTGGATATACTGGAGAGCGCGATCAAAGCGATCCAGGAGCACGAGCTCAACCTGGACGAGAAGATGGTGCTGGAGGAGCTCATGGACATCAAGCGCCGGACGGACAACTTCTGGGGAATGTGAACCTAGGCATAGCCAGTACTGTCGAATTTTGTTTCAATCAGGGGGGTATAGACTTTAGGCCGGGTCTCCTCGGCCCATAGCCCCCTCACTTGCTCTAGCGCCTTCGTCTCTCTCATGCGCCCATAGTGCTCCTCGGTAGTCCTGGTGGTCGCGTGTCCCATGGTCACGGAGATATCTGGCGTCTTGTTCCGCATTGGCGGTCCAGCCGAGAGCCATGGTCCGTGCTACGGGGCTGGACCACGAACGTCACGTTCACTGCTTCAGAGAAAGAAAAGGGTTCTTCGAGCTCAGCAAGCACCCAATGGGCTGGAATGGCGACCTGCAAGACATCGCGTACAAAACCCATAGGAGCTTCTCGAAAAATCAAAAGCAGATGAAAAGTATTAGTAGGCAGCCGGGAGATATTTTATCCGGTGGGATTTCGTGGGGAGGAACTGACTAGCAACAGATAAGAGGCGTTAATGCCCAAACCGAGACGGCACCACCAAATCCCCCAGGGTGGTGAAATGCTAGAATGCGCTGGAAAAGAAGCAGAACTGTCTCGACAATAGTGGTGGCCAGTCTTCTTCTTATTCTGCCATTTCTCATGGCAGGTTCTGGGCAAGCGGAGATCTTGGTCATCCCTGCCTTGAAGACGAAAATCACATACTACAATCACTGGAACGGAACCACAAATTCGGTGCCAGGCGCGCGCATGGACCTCTATACTTCCGGAAATGCCTTCAGGGGCACCATTTACGCGGATTCAAAGGGCTACGCTAACTGGGGGACGATAGATGCTGGGTACTACTACATCAAGGCAACCGCGGCAGATGGTGCGGGGATAACACTGCAATATTCCTCGGGACAGACTTGGATCTTCCAAAGCCCCACCTTCTACTACAATGAGGTGTCCAGTTACACCTATACCTACGCGATTCCGACGACGAACGACCAGGACCATATCTGGTCAACCTTCGAGTATGTCGTCTGGGAGAAGAATTGGTTCATGAACCATGTGCCTGATTGGTATCCGTCGGGAATCACAATATTCACCCCTTCAACAGGATGGGCCTGGTACCAGAACGTCTTCCGCATTGAGATGTACATCACGACAGACAGTCTGAGCTCTGCCGATTACATGAATCCAGCGAATTCAATGCATGAGTACGCCCATCATCTGATGTACTGGGGGAGGGGCGGAATGCCATTGATCTCTGGTCCCAATCCTCACTATCCCGACTCCGAAGCACAGCCGGGCTCAGGCCACAACTGGCAATTCTCCTACATTGAAGGATGGGCTGAGTTCATGCCATGTGCGGTCACAAACGATCCTACGATGACGAAGGGCTGGGGAAGCCTTGAAGACGCCATCTACGCGGATGGTCCGTGGGGCCACGGAAACAGTGGTGATTGGGACGGCTGGGATGTTGAAGGAGCCAACGCCGCAATCTGGTGGGATCTACTAGATGGGACCAATACAAATGACCATCCTCAGCGCCCGGGCTTCCTATTTGGGGATCTCCTCCAGAAGCCGTTCTCAGTGACTTGGGACATAGTCGCGGTTCACCGCCCCAGTGACATGTGGGGATTCTACGGTCAGTTTGTGTCGCACTTCCCTGGATCGGAGTCAACACAGTTCTATTACATCTGCTACAACTCCCTGGCCGACCGCAATAACAACTACGACACATAAACCATAACCACGCAGAGGGTCGATTCCCTCTGCGCCTTCCTTTCAGCTCAAGGGAATGGCGAACATACCTGTTGATTCGGGGCAAATGCTCCTCTACCCGAATCTATGGGCGAAGGTCAATCTCTTAACCCAAGAGACACCATGCGATAGAGACTGACGTGAAGGGTCGCCGCGCAGACATGAGAGCATGCCAGAGCAAGAGAGCGCGGTTTGGCTTATTGGGCTGCACGACGCGGGCCAAGGCTGTCGAATGTGGCTGCCGAGGTTCCACATGTCGTTCCCTAGAATGGTGAATAGCTCATCGTGCCGAGCACGTAGATCGCAAACGGGATGATGATGTAGAGGATGCCCGTGCCCCCGCATACAACCAGAAACGCATCGTTGCCGGATGCCATCGAGCCGCGCCTTCGTTCGTCGACTGCTTCAATGGCTGCGAAGAAGAGGAACCATACAGATGCAATCCATAGCGCGAATTCCGCAACCAGAACCAGCAGTCGCTCATCTTGGGTCCACATTCCACCAGTCAGATACGGGACGAGCAAGATGATTGCACCAGTGACGAAGAGTCCAATCGAAAGAAGGTACCTTCGATGTCTGACCTTCATAGTCTGCCATAAATGGATTGCTAATCTGATTAATGAAGATTTTGGGCCGTGTCCGCAAGTCCGATGAGGTCAATCGAATCGTTGTCCTCCCTGACCAATTTCACTGCCCGCCAGTTGACCGAGGCTTGACTGACACTAAGGCATTGACTTCCATGCCTTCAGGACGACGAGGACCGGGTCCCGCATCGACCTCCGGACCCCCTCAATCGTCGCCGCGATGACCAAGGCCTGCAGCGGCTCGCTGAGGCCGACTGGGTCCATGACGCCAATGCCGTCCTCGAGCTCGAGACTCCTTGTGAAAGGAACAGGCTCGAGCCCGGTCGGGATGAGGTCCATTGCGCGAGCAGCGTGTGAATCTCCTTGCCATGCCGTTGGCTTCTCGGGCCGTTCCCTGACACGTTGCAGCACCCGTCCGACCGAGCTCGCGTCCTTCGTCACGAGCTGAGCCGTAGGGCTCGAACATCAGGTTTCTCTCCTCGAGCGATGCCGCGAGGAGCACCTCAACGCAGCACCAGTCGACCACTCTTGGAAGAACGGGCCTGGCGGTCGCCCTGGATGTCGCTCTCGCCACTCTTGGCTCGGAAGGCGATCGCCCTCCGACCAGAGTGCCGAATCAGCGACTCAGGCGTCGTCGTCTTCCCGGAGAGCTGCGTGAGTCCAGTCGCGGTCAGGTGGTGCAGTGGGATCCATACCGGCTCACCGGTTCCGGACTCGTAGCCGAGGAGGACGGTGCTTTTGGAGTCACGGACGCACCAGCCTCGGCTGCCCGCAGCACAGACATACGACACGGCGATGGTTGCGACCGAACGAACGCCCGTCGATGAGCCAGTCGCTTCGATGGCACCAATGGCACTCCTCCTCGAACAACAGGCATAAAATGAGGCGGTCGAAGAACGGCGGCTCACCGCATCACCTTCTTCAGGTCCCCGGCCATCTCGTCGTTGATCGGGATTGAAGCGATATGTCCATCTCAAGCTAGAAAAATGGAAAGGGTTTGAGTGCTCGCAGTAAGTCACTCCCCGCAGATTGAAGCATCGTGTCGGACATCTGGCTTGGAGAATGTCACATTCTGGGGAATGTGATCCAGACATTCCATTTGCTGATCAATAGGTCCACTCAAGCACCCTCTTCAAATGGTCCAAAACCCTCAGCTCTTCGGTCGATGTCGCCAGAGGGCGAAGGACAGCACCGCCGCGATCGCTGCGATCACGACCACAGACACGATGATCAAAGCGGGGAGCATCTCGACGAAGGCCTCATGCGCGTTCTCGGCGTTGAGGCCATAGACGGCCCTCTCCATCTGATGCGTTCCGGGAGTGACCCGGTCCGTGTTGTCGATGACCATGTGATAGCGTGTGCCGTCGCGCAGGCTCACCGTCTCATTGACAACCTGACCAGCTAAGTGACATCCCGGGTCCCAGGTCAGGTTCTCCCAGCGCTTGAACGACTCGAACTGCTGATCGTCGAGCAGGAATAGGTCCAGCGAGGCGGTGGAGTACATCACGTACAGGCCGAAGTAGGCTGAAGTCTGCTTCTCGGTGACGAAGGTCGCCACCTCGCGGTAGGCGTCGGCGTTCAAGGTCACCGTTCCTGTGCGAGTGAGCTCAGCGCCGACCGCCGACTGAGACGACGAGGCCACGAGCAGAAGGACAAGAAGCGGCCCTGCCAACCCAGCAATCCAACGTCCCTTCATCCTCACGGGCGGATTCAGCGGTCTGGCACGATAAAAGCATTCTGAATGCCTTAGAGGTGCCGCCCAATCGTCCAGAAAGCGGCTCCCACGACTAAGAGAGGAATGGAGATCTCCCACCGCTGCAGCAATTCCAAGCCCGCGATCAGGGCGAGGATGATGCCCAGAACCCCCAGCCACCCCGCTCGGCGATAGGCCTCGCGAGTGCGACTCAAGTGCTCGATGAACGGGCTGATGGCCAGGTAGACGACCACTAGGACGAGGACCCAGGACGCGAATTGCAAATAAGGTGCCGCGGCCCCGACCAAGCTCTGCACCATCGTCCCTTTGGGGTCCAGGCCCAAGTAGGCCAGGACACCGCAGGCGAAAGCGCCCAGGAGCGGACCCCAGGACCTTCTCCACCTTCGGTACCGCCTGCGCGCCATCTCAGAACCTCGGCTCACGAGCGACTCCCGGGGATAATAATCTAGCATCACCGACGACCGGCGGAGGACCGCGAGCCAGCAACGGTCGGGAACCACCCCTGGAGAACACCAATAGTTATTTAAGGCGAACGACATTAGGGCGACTTACCTATAGGTGTTTGGAATGGTCGAGTTCAAGGCCGTTATCAATGATGTGAAGAACGGGAAATCCTACCAGGTGCCGGTCACAGGGCATCACGCCAACTCCCTCATCGGAAAGAAGATCGGGGATGTGGTGGACGGAATCTTCGTAGGGCTACCTGGCTACAAGCTCACAATCACGGGAGGAAGCGACAAGGACGGCTTCCCCATGCGCAAGGACCTGCCTGGAGTCAAGAGGCGCAAGCTCTTGCTCACCCGGGGAATCGGTTTCAATTCTGATGAGAAGGGACTGCGCAAGCGCAAGTCGGTGCGGGGCAACGCCATTTCTCCGGAGACGTCACAGCTCAATCTCAAGGTCTCCGCTCCTGGATCCAAGCCCATCGAGGATCTCATCAAGGTCGAGGAGAAGAAGAAGTGATGAGCGAGGACCGACAGCCCGAGATCAACATCGGCATGATCGGTCACGTCGACCACGGCAAGACGACTCTGACCAAGGCCCTGAGCGGGGAATGGACCGATCGTCATTCAGAAGAGATCAAGCGCGGCATCTCCATCAGGCTAGGCTACGCGGACGTGAACTTTTATAAATGCCATCAGTGCGAAGGTTCGAGCGCCTACGTCAACCAACCTGCCTGCCCCAACTGCGGCGGAGAGGCGAAGCTGCAGCGGGCCGTGTCCTTCGTGGATGCGCCGGGTCACGAGACTCTCATGGCCACTATGCTCTCTGGCGCGGCGATCATGAACGGTGCGCTACTGCTCGTGGCAGCCAACGAGAAATGTCCCCAGCCGCAGACCAAAGAGCACCTGATGGCGCTCAGCATCATCGGCGTGGACAAGATCATCATCGTGCAGAACAAGATCGACATCGTCACCAAGGAAGAGGCCCTGGCGAACTACAAGGAGATCAAGGAGTTCATCAAGGGCACCATAGCGGAGAACGCCCCCATAATACCGGTTTCCGCAAATCACAACGTCAACATCGACAAGCTCATCGAGACCATCGAACAGATCATCCCAACGCCCAAGCACGACACCAAGAAGCCGGCCCGGATGTTCGTGGCCAGGTCCTTCGACATCAACAACCCGGGCTCACCGCCGGAGTCCCTCCGCGGTGGTGTGGTGGGAGGCTCTCTCATCCAGGGCAAACTGGAGATCGGGGACGAGATCGAGATCGCCCCTGGCAGGAAGGTCGAAGCCGGTCGCGAGATCACCTGGGAGAAGATCACCACCAAGGTTGAATCGCTGCACGCCGGCGATGCGGACCTGGAGGTCGTCAAGCCCGGCGGGCTCATCGCCATAGGAACGAAGCTCGACCCCGCCATGACCAAGTCGGACGGACTGACGGGACGGGTAGTGGGCAAGCCTGGAACGTTGCCCCCGGTCCTGCACAAGTTCGTCATGACCACCAAGCTGCTGGAGCGGGTGGTCGGTGCGGCGGTGGACCTGGCGGTGGAGAACATCAAGACGAACGAGCCGCTCATGCTCAGCGTCGGGACCGCTACCACGGTAGGGGTGGTCACCAGCGCGCGCGTGGACGAGTCAGAGGTGGCATTGAAGATACCCGTGTGCGCGGAGAAGAATCAGCGGGTGGCCATCTCCCGCAAGATCCAGGGCAAGTGGCGGCTCATCGGCTACGGCATCATCAAGTGATCCAATCATGCAGAAGGTCGTTCTGGACACCAATGCGCTTCTCATGCCCTTCGAGTTCTCTCTGAACATCGATCACGAGCTGCAGCGTCTTCTCGGACAGTGCGAGGTCTATGTGCCCGGTCCGGTGATAGGCGAACTCAAGCGCTCGACCAGCAAGCATGCATCTGCGGCGCTCTCATTGGCTCGCAAGTACAACCTCTATCACACCGATAGACAGGGCGACGAGGGCGTCATGGAGGTGGCGGGGAAGCTGCAGGCGTTCGTGGTCACCAACGACGCTCTACTGCGGGCGAGAGTGCGCAAGCGCGGGCTGAAGGTCATCTTTCTAAGGTCCGGGAATCACCTGGCATTCGACGGGGACTACTGATCAGATCAGAGGTCGAGGCGGGTCCTCGGGACCGCTGGCCTTGTTCATCCCGGTCTGCCGCATCCGCTCCTCCAGGATGGACTTGCCCGTTTCACTGGCTGCGTAGACGGGTACTTTGGTCCCAGCCTGCAGAAGTGCATGGCGCTTCGCCTCTTCCCGCACCCAATAGGAAGCGCAGCCGGAGACGATGTCGCACGTCTGGAAGAAGGTGCGGGCGTCCTTTTCATCCACGCCCGTGGTGTGGACCGCGAACAGCATCACGTGGTCCGCGAACCCGTCCCGGATCATCTGGGCATCCTGGGCCTTGGCGACGGTCACCCCTACCCTACGATGACCGAGTCTGAAAGCCAGCTCGGTCCCGGCGAACTGATCGATCGTTCCTCTGTCAGGATCGAGGACGTTCCCCCGGCCCACCGTCTCAATGATCTCCAGGATGGGAGTGGTCTCCATCGTGCCTGACATCCGTCCACCTATCCCTTGGATGAGCTCCGGGTCAGTGACGATCACGGTTCCAGCGCCCTCGCAGACCAGGACCGCCGCATCCAGCAGCTTCTGGGAAACGCACATGGCCAATAGTTCGGAGATGCCAAAGGAGAGGAAATCGGCCATGCGCATCTTGCGCGAAGGCATGCATAACCCGAAGTCCTTGATGCGGAATTCTATGTTCTCCCTGACCACGTCGGAAGTTATCGTCTCAATTCCTCGGTGCTTGAGGAAAAGCGGGCAATAGGAGACCTGGGGTCTTCCCACGAACGTCACTTTCCCATTCTCGATGACGACCTTCGTTCGACCCAATGCCTCGATCACGTGCTTGTCCTTCATCGCTCTCATCGGCGAATCAAGATGCACTAGATAAAAAGGATTGGAGGAATCATTCGCGGGACGAAGGCGATAACGAAGGGACTACCTACCACTTCGCCACCTAGTTACTCAGGAAGTAGTTATATATCGTCGCGCTGATTCCTCTAGCCACGGGTCTGGAAGCTCTTTCAACGGCCATCCAGATATGAGGGGAGAGTTTGGCGCAGGACACCGACGACAAGCTCGTATTGGCGCTGCGGAAGATCGCGCTCTTGGGGGGCATGCACGACTACGTGTCCATATCCTCCCGCGAGCTGGGCGACATGCTCAGGGTAAGCCAGCAATCGGCCTCCAAGCGCATCCTAGAGATGCTCAACGAAGGCTGGATTAGCCGGGACCTGGGAGCCCGCAAGCAGCGCATCAAGCTTACGGAGAGAGGCATCGAGGCCCTGAGGCAGGAGTATTCCGAGTATCAGCGCATCTTTGAACCGAGGGACCACCTGATCATCAAGGGCTCTGTGGTCACAGGCATGGGCGAGGGACAGTACTACGTCACCCAGGAAGGGTACCAGGAGCAGTTCCTGCATCGTCTGGGCTTCCGGCCGTTCGAGGGGACCCTGAACGTCCGTGTCGCTATCACGGACCTGTACAAGTTGGATATCATCAGGAGGGGCGTGGGCATCCTGGTCCATGGTTTCGAACGGAATGGCAGGACCTTCGGGGACGTGGTCTGCCACCGAGCCACCATCCAGAACCTGGAGTGCGCGGTGGTCGTGCCCAGCCGCTCGCATTACGAGGATATCATCGAGGTATTGTGCAAGTTCCATCTCCGTCGCACCTTGAGCCTGAAGGACGGTGACCAGGTGGAAGTCCGAATATCTATGGCCTGATCAAAGTCTCTTCTTCAGAACGTGCTCCATGGCCGATTGGAAGATGGCCTTGCCATCGCCCTCTCCGGACGGGTCAAGGCCGGAGCGAGTCCAGTCGGGATGGGTGTAGCGGTGGAACACCCTCTCCGGGTGCGGCATGAGGCCCATGACGTTCCCCGCGGGATTGCAGACACCCGCGATGCTCGATATCGAGCCGTTGGGGGTCCAAGGATAGCCGGCGTAGTTGCCGTTCGGGTCAACGTAGCGGAAGACCACCATATCCTCCTTCTCCAGTTCCTCCACCATTTTCATTTCCTTGGCCTGTTCGAACATCAGCTTGCCCTCGGCATGGGCGCTGGGGAACATGACCACCTTGCCTTTGGGCAGGGAGGAGGTGAACACGCAGGACCCTCGGTTCTCGTGCTTGAGCAGCGTGGGAATGCATTCGAATCGCCCCGAGGAATTGGTGTACAGCGCGGCCTGAGGTTGCGCGCTCATGTTGGTACCGAACGCAGGAAGAAGGCCCAGCTCCACCAGTATCTGGAATCCGTTGCATATGCCTATGACCGGCCTTCCCGCATCAACGAAGGACCGGATGTCCTTGCTCAGCGAGGACCGCATGCGGGCGGCGAAGATGGCTCCCGCACGGACGTAGTCTCCGGCCGAGAATCCCCCTGGTAGAGCGAGTATGTCGTAGTCGTTCAGCTCCCGTCGCATCTCCTTCGGGCAGGAATGGATCAGCTGCTTCAGGTGCACTTTCTCCGGACTGGCGCCGACCTGTCGGAAAGCGGATGTGGTCTCCTCTTCGCAATTGGTGCCTTCGATCCGCAGCACGCACACCTTGACACCCCTCTTCTTCACCTTTCCTCACCCCAGCAGCTTCCACAGAGGTTCGGACCAGCTGCGCCTCAGCTCCCCGACCTCCACATCCACTAGGACGTCGTTGTCCTCGATCACCAGCACCTTCCCTCCCACGGTGCCGATGCGCGTGCAGGGAGCCTTCATCTTCTGCAGCCACTCGTCCTCCTTGCGCTTGTCGACCTCCACCAGCCATCGGGAATGCGATTCGGAGAATAGCTTGACGGTCGAGGGCAGGTCCTTGATCCCCTTCAGGTCCACGTTCGCTCCCAGGTCCCCGCCGATGCACATCTCTGCCAACGAGACCCCAAGCCCACCGTCCGAGAGGTCATGGCAGCTGCGCACCAGGCCGCGGTCCATGCAATCCAGCAGAGCGCTCATGGAACTGGCGAGCGAGGATGAGATCACTCCCGGCACCTCTCCTCCTCTTCCGCCGAGCAAGCGGAAGAGTGCCGAGCCCGCCATCTCCTGCTTCGTATCGCCCAGGAGATAGAGCGGTCCGCCTTCCTCCTTCAGGTCGGTGGTCACGCACTTGCGGATGTCCGGCACGATGCCCACCCCGAGCACCGTAGCTGTGGGAAGGCAGGCGCCTCTCGCCGTCTCATTGTAGAAGCTGACGTTGCCGGAAGGCACGGCCAGGTTGAGGACCGATGCCACATCCCCGATGCCTCGCACCGCCTCCCGGAACTCACCCAGGCGCTCGGGCTTCTCCGGGTTGCCAAAGTTGAGGCAGTCGGTGAGCGAATGCGGCATCCCGCCCACGGCGGCGATGTTGCGGCAGGCCTCGTCCACCGATGCCTGCCCTCCCTTGTAGGGGTCGAGCGAAGTGAACCAGGGATTGACCCCCACTGCGATGGCCAACCCTCGCCAGGAGTTCTCCAGCGGCTTGATGACCGTGGCATCACCCGGACCTCGCATTCCCAGCTTGCCCTGGAGCGGCTTGATGACCGTGTTCCCTCGCACCTCATGATCGTAGAGACGGATGACCCATTCCTTGGAGGCGATGTTGGGATCCGCGAGCAGCTTGAGCAACACCCCGGTCAGGTCGCGGGGCAGCTTGGGCATGACCTCCTCCACCAGCGAGGGAGGGGCCTGCAAGCAGGAAGGACGGCAGTATTCCGGACCTTTGGTCAGGAAATCCAGGTCCATCTCGAACACCCTCTTCCCATGGAAGTTCAAGCGCACCACTTGTTCCTTGACCACCAGACCAATGACGGTCGCGGGGACGTCCCAGAGTTCGAACACCTCCAGAATGGCCTTGACATTCTTCTCCGAGACGGCCAGCATCATTCGCTCCTGTGACTCGGATACCCAGATCTCCCAGGGTGCCAGACCGACCTCCTTCAGAGGTACTTTATCCAAAGAGACCTCCGCCCCGCACCCTCCAGCTAGGGCGATCTCGCCCACGACGCAAGAAAGTCCCCCTCCACCTAGGTCCTTCATGCCATGCAACAGGTCACGCGAATTCACCTCCAGGCAGGCGTGGATGAGCGGCTCCTTCATGATGGGGTCGCCCAGCTGCACGGCCCCTCGGGACTCTTCCTCGGAGGTGGCTTTCAGTTCCGCGGAGGCAAATGTGACACCGTGTATGCCGTCCCGGCCGGTCCTTCCCCCGACCAGGATGAGGACGTCCCCCACCCCCTTGACGGCGTTCCTCACTATGTCGGAGCGCTTGGCGATGCCCACGCAGCCCACGTTCACCAGGCAGTTGCCCACGTAGCGGTCGTCGAAGTACACGCCCCCGGCCACGGTGGGGATACCAATGCGGTTGCCGTAATCGCGGATGCCCGCCACCACCCCACCGATCAGATACTTGGGGTGCTTGGTGCCCGCCGGAACCTCGCCCGAGTAGTCGATCGTACCGAAGAACAGCGGATCCACCAGGGCGATCGGCTGTGCTCCCATGCACAGCACGTCCCGCACTATCCCCCCTATCCCCGTGGCCGCTCCACCATAGGGCTCGATGGCCGAAGGATGGTTGTGGCTCTCGATCCTCAAGGCGTAGGCGTGCTCCTCATCGAAGGCCATGACGCCCGCGTCCCCTTTCATCAGGACATCTGGATGATGGATGTTGAAGATGTGATCGCGCAAAAAACGTTTGGATGATTTGTAGCAGCAGTGCTCGCTCCACGCCTGTCCGATGGACTGAAGCTCCACGTCGGTGGGCGCACGCATCTTGGCGGCGAAATAGCGCTGGACGCTCTTCATCTCCTCCAGACTCAGACTCAAGGACAGAGCCTCGCTGATCTGCCTCAGCTGCTCATCGTTCGCCTCTCGGACCTCGATATCGAAAAGCTCGAAGTCCTCCGGGCGCCGGGTCATGAGAGCCTCGATCGCCATGGGCATCACCTGACGTGAATGTTGAACTTCTGGATCACCGGATTGGCCAGCAGCTTGCGGCACATCTCTTCCGCCTCTTTGCGGGCTTCCTCGGGCGTGGCGTCGAGCACTACCTCGAAGACCTTGACCGTCCGCACGCCCTCTATCCCCCTGAAGCCCAGCAGCTCCAATGCCTTTTTGGTGTTCTGGCCCTCTGGGTCCGCCACCCCTGGCTTCAGTTCGATCCAAATCTCCGCCGTCACCATCCGCGCACCCATCTGTGGAATCTCGGAGTCGATACTTAACTGTTGGGCGTGTGGAAGGAGGACCAGGGTCATTACCGGTCCTCCTCCCGATACGCACTTAGCCCATTCGAGAGAATACTGCTCTAGATGACATCAAGGGAACGCAATCCGATCCCATGGCTGTTGCAGGGAGACCCCTGGGTCAGGCTGCGTACTAGGCTCGATCTGATGCGGGCGAGGCTCGATTCGATCGAAGTCCAGGAGGATCGAAGGGAGACACGGCGCGACCTGCGGATAATCGCCCTGGTCAAAGAGGTGAGCGCTCTTCCCTGGCCGCCGCTGACCAGTCACAAGAACGCGTCTCATCCCATCCACAAACTGACCTTCCTAGCGGACCTGGGTCTCAATGGCAGCGAGCTGGGATTGGACCTTCTGGCATCTCGACTGATCGGCAATGCCTCGGAGGAGGGTCCGCTGCAGGTGCCGATGTTGATATCCAAGTCGTATGGGGGGAGTGGCGGCCTGTCCTCCGCTTGGGCGCTGTGCGATGCCCCCACGCTCTCCTTCGCCCTATGTTCGTTGGGCTATTCCTCCCCTGTCCTGGAGAGAGCGAACGCCCATCTTATGGCCTTGGCGAGGGACAACGGCTGGCCGTGTGCGGTCTCCGCCAGCCTCAAACCCTTCCACGGTCCTGGAAAAAAGAGTGATCCATGCCCGTACGCCAATTTGGCGATGCTCAAGCTCGCTCTTTGCTCGGATAGCTCCCGCAATTCCCGCGAAGCCAGAGCCGGAGCGAAGGCCATTCTTGATCTCTGGGAGCAAAGCCGAGAGCGACACCCCTACATGTTCTACATGGGCACCGATTTCAGGAAGATTAAGGTTCCATTCGTCTGGTACGACATTCTGCATGTGGCCGACGTGCTGAGCAGGTTCGACCTCTGTAGGGGGGATGATCGTCTCAGAGAGATGGTGGACATCATCGGCCGGAAGGCAGACCAGGAGAATAGGTTCACACCCGAGTCGATATGGACCGCCTGGAAGGATTGGGAGTTCGGGCAGAAGAAGGAACCTTCTCGGTGGCTTACCTTCCTGGCCATCCGCCTTCAGAAGCGTTTCGGCGGTCAATGAACTTGCCAGGGCGGCTCATCAGGCCAGATATCCAGCCTGAATGAAGTCCGAAATCACCTGGAGCGTCCCGCTGAGGATGAATTCGATCGCCACGGCCGCCAGCAGAAGACCCATGACCCTGGAGAAGGCCATGGCACCGCTCCTTCCCATGCGGCTGAAGATGCCCTCCGAGTAGACCAAGAGCACGTAGCTGAGGAAGGCGGTGGCGAAGATGGCCACGAACACCCATATGAAATCCAGGGTGTCGCCTGACTGGGCGGAGTAAGAGATGGCGATCATCACGGTGGTGATCGCCCCCGGACCGGCGAAAAGGGGGATGCCCAACGGTACTATTCCGATCTCCTCCTTGGCCATCATGTCCTCCTGGTCCTCATCGGTGATCTTGGTTTTGGACTTCTGGCCCTGCAGCATGGAGAAGGCGATGGTGAAGAGCAGCAGGCCACCTGCAATCTTGAACGCCGGGATGGTGATGCCGTAGACCATGAAGATGTACCGGCCGAAGAGACCGAACCCCGCCAGGACCGCGATCACCACCAGACAGATCTTGACTATGACCCGACGCTTGATCTCTTTGGGATAGCCTTCGGTGACAGCGACGAAGAACGGGATGTTCCCGATGGGATTGACGATGGCGAACACCGCAGCGAAGGTGGTGATGGCGAACTCCAGGCTCATGAACGGGCGCAAGGAGAAACGACCTAGTATTTATCCCTTAGCCGGACGCGGTACCGTCTTGCGACCGAAGATGAGATAGCCAGTATGTCCGAGCATCTCGAAAGAAGGGCGGACGCCGCCTTCGTGCACCTCCATGGTGCGTTGCAGATTCTCCAGCGCCTCGATCTCCACATAGCCATGGGAGCGAAGCGCCTTGACCGCCTCCTCCATTTGGTTCACGTTGGGCACATAGGCGCACACCCTTCCGCCCGGGTTCAGATACCGTCCCAGATTCTCCAAGGCTTCCCAAGGCGCGGGCAGGTCCATGACCAGGGCATTGGCGCTCGCTTCCAGTTCGACCTGGCGCGCATCTCCGATGTGCAGCTGCCAGCGGTCGCTCTTTCCGGTCCGCTCCACGTTCTTTCGGGCCTTGGAGGCATGGTCCTCCCGCATCTCGATGGATATGACCATGCCCGTTGGACCGACGGCCGACAGGAGCGCGGTGGTCAGCGAACCTGAACCGACACCGGCCTCCACCACCACGTCCCCGCATTCGATGCCGAGGCGGAACGCGATGGTGGCCGCGTCCTTGGGCATGATGACCTGCGCCCCTCTGTCCAGCGATTCCATGAGCTCCGGTGCTCTGGGCGTGAGGAGGACGAACTCCCTTCCGGCCACGATCACCCTTTCCCCATCCGTCGAGGAAAGGAGTCGGGAGCAATCGATGACCCCCAGTCCCGGCACTTTGACCATGCCCTTGACCAGCTGGATGAAGTGCCTCTTGCCCTTTTCGTCCAGGAGATAGATGAGGTCGCCTTCGCGCATCGGAAGGCTATCCCCCGCCAGGAAAAAAGGTTTGTGCCCGGTTACCTCAACTTCTTGCCGCACTTGGGGCAGCTGAAGTCATGCGCGGAGATGGCCGCGCCGCACTCCTGGCAGCGGGAGATGCCCTCCAACTGCTGCACCTGCTTCTCCGCCTTCTTCTCCTCTTTCGCCGAGGGGGGAGACTTCTCGAACTTGTACTGAGGGTCGGAATACTCCGGCTTAGGTGGATATGTGTAGCTCGCCTTCTTCCTCTTGACCAGGAAGATGTAGAGGACCAGGCCCACGACATCGAGCAAGAAAGCTGCGATGACCCAGAGCGCCTTCATTTCCTTCGCTTTTCGCATGTCCAAGTACACATACCCTGCGCAAGCCGCTCCTACCAGGAGCCAAACTACCAGTACCCAAATCAGCAGATCGAGCATCCCATCACCGTATAGGAAGTGTCGCTTTCTTTATTAAAACATAGCGCGGCTGGCTTCCTAGGAGCGCTTGACCTCGTTCATGTACCATTCGATGACCTTGAGGAAGCCACCCAGCGAACCTTCCTTGGCCAGCCGCTGCAGGCGCACCGCCCGCACCTTGTTGTGGTATTCTTCGGGAATGTCCAGTTCGGAGAACTTGTTCAGACGGCGTATCAGTTCCGATTTCCTCTCCCTAGATTCGAACGGCGGCTTGAGATACTGGAAGTGAAGATCCACGTTCCCGTCCGCCCGGATGGAGAAGAACCAATGCGCCGTGTCCTTATGCTTGAAATAGGGGGTGACGGTGGTGACGCCGTGGAACTCGCGCCACCATAGCTTCGTCCCCGCCTCCTCCGCCCAATCGAGCAGGGATTCCGCCGCCTGGACCGCGATCTTGGAGTTGGCGGCCTCCAGTTGGGTGTAGAAGATGAACTTCATGGACCGGTCGTCCTTTCCTGGGGGGATGTCCTCTCCCGGTAGTTCGTCGGCCAGCGATTCCGGCGGGCGGTCTCGTCGGTCCTCCGGCTGCTTCGTCTCCACCAGCAGATCCTTGCTTTGCCGTTCCAGCGAGCCGATGCGCACCTCTCCTTTGTCCTTCGTCGATCGAGCGCGCTCACCGGAAAGGGCCCCGATGCGTGCCTCCAATCGGTCTAGCTCCGCATTCCGGTTGCGCCACCAGTTGCGACTCCATATGCGGTCGATGTTCCAACCTCTCTCCTCCAGGAAGCGCTGCCGCACCACGTCCCTCTCCCTTGCCGATCGGGCGGAATGGAAGGTAGATCCATCGCACTCGATCCCCAGAATGTACCGCGATTCATCCGTTGGGTCCACCACCGCCAGGTCGATGCGATAGCCGCTGAAGCCCACCCGTTCGTCCACATGATGCCCTCTGGCCTCCAGGGCCTCCTTCACCTGCATCTCCAGAGGCTTCTCCAGGTCCGAGAACGCCATCGCCTCCTGAACGGAACGGGGCGCGCTGTCCAGGCGGGCCAGCAGCTCCTGTACCTCTTGGTGCCTGGCCTCGGAGACGGCCTGGGCATAGCAGAGGTACTCCTTCAGCCGTTTGGGGCCGAGGTTCTTCACTCCCTCCACCGGCAATGAGGACGGGTCGAAGGAAGCGACCATGATCACTCTCTCCCTGGCCCGGGTCACGGCCACGTTCAGCCGGTTCTCGCCCCCTTCCTGGTTCAGAGAGCCGAACTGCACTCGGAACTGGCCTTGGGCATCCGGTGCGTAACCCACAGAGAAGACGATCACGTCCCGCTCGTCCCCCTGTACGTTCTCGATGTTCTTGACGAACGGCCGGTCGTCCAGATTGCGCTCGCTCGACGTGGCCGCCGAGTACAAGCGCTCGAAATCCTGACTTTTAGACCTCCTTTCATCCACAAGGTCCTCGATGAGGTCCCGCTGCGGCTCGTTGAAAGTGATGACGCCGATGGAGGGGAGCTTGCCTTTCCGTTCGCCATCCTTCAGCAGCGTGGCCATTACGTCCACGACCTTCTTCGCCTCCGCATGATTGGTCCTCTCGTCCCAGACACCGGGGACGCGAACGAACTCGATCGGTGGCGAAGGGAAGGTCCTCTGCACGTTCGCGGCGATCTCCAGATTGCCATCGTAGAAGGCATGGTTGGAGAAGTCGATCAATTCCTGGTATCGGGAGCGGTAGTGCCAGCTGAGGTAGCGAGGGGTAAAGATGCGCATGCTGAGCACCAGCAGGCTTTCCGCCTCGGTCACCTCATCCAGCTGTTCGTCCTCATCCTTGCTGCGGAACAGGTCGAAAGGCCGCAATTGCTTCTCATCGCCGGCGATGACCACCCGCTTGCCGCGATAGATGGAGGGCAGGGCGCGCTCCACCGCCAGCTGGCTTGACTCGTCGAAGATGACCAGGTCGAAGAGCCCCCGTTTCAAGGGCAGGATGTCAGATGCGGCTTCGGGCGAGACCAGCCAGCATGGACATATGCGCATCATCTGGAAGGGGAACTCCTCCATCACCTTGCGAGCGGGCTTCACACGCCTTTTCTTCGTGAACTCGTTCAGGAGACGGTTCCAGTCAGTCTCCGGGCGCTTATTGGGATGGTGTTCCCCGGGCGGCAGCTGCGGTCGACGAGCGTCGTCCAGGACCTTCAGCATCAGATGCTTGCGAAATAGCTCCCTCCTTCGAGTTAGGAGGTCGTCCAGGCGCCATTTGAGCTCCAAGTAGCGGTGGAACGGATCACCGGTCAGCTGCTGGTTCTGCGATTCGATGTGGCCGACCCAGCGGGCGATGACCTCCTGTTCCAGGGTCCTTGCCCACGATCCCTCGGTTATCGGCAGGTTGCGGGCGCACATGTCCAGCACCTCCGCTCCCGTGGAATCGAGCGAACTCACCAGCCGGTCATGCTCCTGGATGGCATCGAACTCTGTCAAGGCCATGCGCATGGCCTCGAGCTTCCCTTTGAGCGCGTTGGGATCACGCTGCAGGTGGCGCATCTCTTCCGCTCCTTCGGGGCGAAGCCAGGACTGCATGTCCTGCATGGCGCTCAGGAGCTCCTGTCCTTGGTTGAGGGCCAGGCGCAGAGAAGCCATCTGGGCTAGGCGTGGGTCGTTGGGATAGAGCGAAGAGATCCTTTGCATCATCCGGTTCGCCCTTCTCCACCTTCCGCTCAAGAAGCGGGTGAACTTGGGTTTCAGCCTTTCGTAGTCGTCCAGGCAGAGCAGGGCGCTGCGCTGCTCTTCCAAGGTGTCCAGGACCACGGTCGAGGGCAGGGCCAATGCCGTCATGCGCGACAGCGCGGCCTCCATATCGAAGCGCACGTTGGTGTCCAGAACGGCGAACGAGCGGCGCTTGGCGATGACCGACGTGGGCGCGTCGTACTTCCAGTGTCCGATCTGCAGGTTGGGCAGTTTCTGCAGGAGGGTGCGGAGTGATTGTTTGGTGAGTCGGTTCGGCACGTTGCCCAATCCTAGGCGAGGAAGATAACCAGGCATGGCCGCGGAGTAGAGCTCCTGGAGCCTCGCGCCGCCGAAGTACTCGGCCCACATGGGTTTGACGATGCCGTTGAGTTCCGCGATCGTGCTATCGATCTGCGTGGACACATCCTCGAACTCCCTTTCCAGGCGTTCTTCGCGTCCAGGAGGTTCGCCCTCCACCCGCTTGGCCAATGTGGCATAGGCCCCCGGCCGGTCCGCTCGGGCATCGTGCAGCAGCACGGCGGCGTCGGCCAGGCCCGCTCTATCCAGGCGCTGGTACACCACATCCAAAGCGGCCCGCTTCTGGCACACCACGAGCACCTTCTCATCCTTGGCCAGGGCATTGGTGATGAGGTTGACGATGACCTGCGATTTGCCCGTGCCCGGAGGTCCGCGCACGACGATGCACTCTGATCCCTGGGCTTCTAGGATGACCAGGTCCTGGCTGGAATCGGTGGGCAAGGCAAGATTGATCTCTCGATCGGGAACGGAGTCGATGTCGGCCTTCTTGGCCAGTTCCGTGCCCCCCGGTCTGAGGGCGGGCGCTTCCAGCAAGTCGTCCACTATCCCCTGGTCCGCCTCTCCCGCCCCTGCTCGGGCGAGCATATCCTCATAATCGCGGAAGATGGCGGTCGAGCCCTGAGGGAAGGACCCGATGATGGGTATGCCCTCGAGGTGCAGTTTCTCTTCCTGCATCCTCGCCAGGTCCTCCGCAGTCATAGGCTGCAATGACCTGACGAACTCCCCTGCTTCGGCATCTCTCAGATCGAGACCGGAATGGCGGAGCAATCCTTGCATCCCCAGCAACAGGTGGCTCCCCACATCTTCCTTGGGAGCACCTTCGAGCAGGTCGTCGATCTGGTCCTGGACGTCTTCGGGGAGGGTGATACCGCATTCCTTTCTCAGAGCAGCCACGAGCGCTCGGTTCACCACCGGCTCCTCGTTCTCTGAGAAGTTGAGGTACCAACCGCAGAGGCCTTCGCGTCTGCGTTCCAGGGTGATGGGGAATAGGATCAATGGTGCGCGGACAACGCTCTCCTTGCCAGCCTTGCCCACTAGGAAGGGAAAGCCGAGGTAGGTGTCCCGGACGCCCGTTTCTTCGAAGATGAGGCGCGAGGACCGTTCGAGCTGGATCAGGCTGGAGCGGACCGACTCCGCTTCCTCCGACTGGTCCGAGTCCCGCACCAAACAGATCGGTCCACGGGTGCGCACCGCCTTCGCCAGGACATCCTCCACATAGCCTAGCTCCTCTCTCCAGAGCGAAGCCAGATCGAAGTTCCAGCGTTTCTCGATTCGCCTGAGAAGGATCGAGCGGTTCCGCCAATCCACGTGCAGCATCCTGTCGCGGTAGACCCGCAGACGCTCCGTGTAACGCGTCAGCTGCTCCGCGACCACTTGATTCCCATCCACCTTTGGAAGAAGCAGGAAGCCAGATAATAATGATTTCTAACTTGCGAATGTATTTCGGAACCGGGGGTGGCCTGGAACGACGATGTGCTCGGAACGCCGCTCCTTGATTGGCTATCGCCGAAGTCCTCGAAAGCGAGATCGTGCCGCTCAGGCCTATTTGGCCTTCTTCTTGACCTTTGCCTTCGGCTTGGCCTTGGGCTTCTTGGCCACGGGTTTCTTCTTCGCTGAGGCCTTCTTCACGACTTTGCTCATGGGTGCCTCACAGCAAACGACCAAGCAATCATCGCAACCGCAGACCTCTTCGACCACGATCACCAGTCCGCACTCCTCGCACTCGTACTTCTCGCCCTTTTTCTTCTTCACCATTCGTCTCACCTCATTCGATCCGGCCGCCCTGACCGGTTCTGGATGTTATGTATTATTGCGCATTTGTAATGAATGCTATTCATAGAATGGTGCCTTCGCTTGGATCCGTCGAACCTATCACACCTGCCTCCAAAATGACCGATTGAAGTCATCTGGCTGACTGACAATTGAGGCTGCTTCCAGCCTAGAAAGTAATTTATAGACTCAGGGCATTGAGCGCAGGCGATGGAAGAGTCCGCGTTTCCCAGGAAGGTCAAGGTGACCCTCTCGCTCCTGCTTATCATTGGAGCTCTCTCGATGTACTGGGGATGGGGTCTCATCTATGGCAGCTGGAACATTTTCGAACCGCAGCACATGGGCGTGTATGCCATATTCGTGGTCATGATGGGGTTCGGCGTTCTGGGATTGCTGCTCGCCGCGAAAGAGAAGTGATCGTGCTTCTTCGGCCGCCTTGGTCTCCGAGTCCAGCCTCTTTTCTATGAGCGACCAGCCTACATCGCCCTTGCTGCATACCCGAGCGTGCTCGTGTCCTTCCCGCAGACGATGCACTTGCCTTTGTGCCCCCGCTCGCCGTATGGCGTTCCCAGGAGCTTGAGCTCGGTCTTGGCCTCGATCGCATGACCACAGTCCTCCGAGCCGCACCAGCCGAAGCGCAATATCTTCTTCGGAAGGTCCTCGAGCGATTCGATGTCTACGACCGAAGAATCCAATCGTTTCTTCGCCGCCGCCATCATCTCGAACGATATTTTGGACAGAAGTCCCTGGACGTCCTTCACCAGGTTGGTTCTAATCATTGCGCCCTTGGCGCCGTCGAATCGGATGGCGTAGGCCACTTTGCCCCCAGCGATGTCCCTCTGTCCCAGCTCCAGCCTAAGAGGTACGCCCTTGATCTCCCAGTTGTAGAACTTGCTGCCCGGTCGCTCGTCCTTCTCGTCGATGTGCACCCTGATCCCCGCGGCGGCGAGCTCCTCGCGCAGCTTCCGTGCCTCGGCCAGGACCTCCTCCACCTTGCCCTTGGCCAGGATGGGAATGATGACCACTTGGATAGGTGCGACGTCCGGAGGAAGCACCAGGCCCTTATCATCACCGTGGAAGCCGACCACCGCCCCCACCAATCGCTCGGACATGCCGAAGGTCGTCTGGTGAACGTACTTCAGCGTGCCGTCCACGTCCTCATACTTGATCTCGAAGGGACGGGAGAAGTTGTCTCTGTAGTGGTGGATGGAACCCAGCTGCAGGCTCCGTCCCTCCAGCATCGGAGTGTCCACGCCCACAGTGTAGTACGCACCGGGGAACTTGTCCCAGTCGGTGCGCTTGAGCAGTAAGTACGGCAAGCAAAGATGTTCCATGAGGTTCTCCAGGATGACGAAGTCCTCTTCCACCTGGCGCTCTGCATCCTCATCGGTGGCGTGGCAGGTGTGCGATTCGAAGAAATGTATCTCCCTCACGCGGATGAACGCCCGGGTCTGCTTGGTCTCGTAGCGGAAGGTGTTGACGATCTGGTAGGTCTTGAGAGGAAGGTCCGAATGCGAGCGCACCCAGAGCGCGAAGATCGGATACATCGCCGTTTCCGAGGTGGGACGGAGGCAGAGGCGGATGTCTAGCGGATTGAGCCCCGCGTGGGTCACCCAGTACACCTCAGAGTCGAAGCCCTTGATGTGCTCCTTCTCTTTCTGGAACTCCGTCTCGGGGATGAGCAGGGGGAAGCAGACCTCTTGGTGATCGGTGGCGTCGAGCTCGTGGCGGATGTATTCGTCGATGGAACGCATGACCTTCCAGCCATACGGGGTCCAGACGTTCATGCCCTTGACGGGGTAGCGCTTATCAGTGAGCCCCGCCAGCTCCACGATCTCATTGTACCATTCACCGAAATCATCGGACTTCTTGATCATGGGAAATCACCGCCTGGTGAGAACGGAATATGGTTCGGCATTAAAAGGTTTATATGCGCTCCTTGAGACTAGATCTAGATCGCTTTGGCCACTTCTTTCGCCACTGAGATGGCCGAAACCTCGTTCTCCAACGTGTTCGTGCATACCACTCTGTCGCAGGCATTGCGCAGCTTGATTAGGGCGCCAGAGACGAAGAGCCCGTGAGTGCAGGCCGCGGTCACTCTCTTGGCACCTAGCCTCTTCAGCTCGTTGCTGGCCGCGATGATCGTGCCTCCGGTGGAGATGATGTCGTCCACGATGAGCACGTCCTTGCCTCGGGCATCGATCTGGCTGGGCGAGATGCGCACCTCCGTGCCGCTCAACCTGGTCTTGGTCAGACGATCGTGATCGCATCCAAGGACGTTGGCAACTTCTCTCGCTCTCTCCTCAGCTCCCTCGTCGGGCGCAAGCACCAGATCGATCCCATGGTTCAGAAAGAACTCGCCTATGGCCGGAGCGGCAGAGATGTTCCTGGCCCCGGCCCGGTCGAACCACTGTAGTATCTCGGGCTTGTGCAGATCGATGCTGAAAAGCCTGTCGGCCTCGGTCGCCAGGGCCTCTACCATCACTTTGGCGCTGAGCGCTTCACCGGGATTGAAGCGCCTGTCCTGCCGGGCATAGCCGAAATACGGGACGACCGTGGTGATCTTGTCCGCGCCCAGGCCTCGGACCGCGTCCTGCAATAGCAGAAGCTCGATGAGGTGGCTGTCCGGATAGGAGTTCTGGACGATGACCACCTCGCCGCTAAGGCTTTCGCGCTCGATGCGCACATAGGCCTCGCCATCCGGGAAGCGCTTCACCGAGGCTTCTACGATCTCCGTCCCAGTCTGTTGGGCCAAATCACGAGCAAGCGATTTCGAGGCGGAGCCGCAGAGAACCATCATCTCCGTCGGAATCGGTCTGGTGCACTTAATACATTTGGTGGCGCTGGATACCAAAGATATTTATCATATTCGCTGGATATCTCTGCTCGGGATGGGAATGCAGACCGATTCTACCGTGGAGGCTCCAGTCAGTACGAGCGATCAGAAGGAGCACCACTCTGAGGCCCCGCCCGCTCCGAAGCACCCTGCCAAGGACGGATTGAACGCCGTGGGCATCATCTTTGGGACCGTTGGCACTACGGAATTCCACTTCCGCGTCTTCGGCGACATCGAGACCATGGAATACGTGCAGGTGGAGCACCAGCACGAAGGCTGGGTGCTTGGTCGCGTTACGGCCATGGAGCGCAAGACCGATCTCTCCCTGGAAAGGGCCAAGAAGCTCCAGGACGGGGAAGAGGTACTGATCGACGAGATAGTCATCGCCAAGGTGGACGTGGTCGGTTTCCGGGATGACCGAGGTTTGCTGCAAGTGCCCCGCACTCCTTTCCGTGCTGGGGACCATGTCTACAAGGCGACGAGCAACCTGATCAAGGACGTCATCGGACTGCGGGAGAACACCGACACTGGTGCTTACCTGGGGCTGCTCTTCGGCCACGACATCCGAGTGGAGGTGGACATCAACGCCATGGTGCAGAAACATGTCTCCATACTCGCCAAGACCGGCGGAGGCAAGAGCTTTCTGTGCGGCGACCTCATCGAGGAGCTGATGAAGCACGAGGTCACCACCATGGTCTTCGATCCTCACGGAGAATATGGAGCGATGCGCGAGAAAGGCACTTTGGCCAAGAGCCAGCGCAATTTCGGGGTGTCCACGCGCGGCTATTCGGACCAGATAATGGAGTTCGCCACCGACACCACCATAAATCCCAAGGCCAAACCCCTAAAGTTCACCCTCTCGAATCTCGATGCTCGAGACGTGCTTTCGCTCACCAGCATCAAGAACGGCAAGGCCTACCTGACCTCCCTGAGGAAGGCCATCGAGTCCGTCAAGGCGGCCAAGAAGGAGTACTCGCTCAAGGACCTGATCAACGTTCTGGAGGCGGACGAGGAAGGGGAGAACGCCACCCTCATCAATGAGCTGGAGTACCTTAACGAGGTCAACCTCTTTGCTTCGCAAGGTACGAAGATCGACGATCTCATCGTCAAGGGCAAGATGACCATCATCAACTTCAAGGGCACTCCGCCCGACATCCAGGAGATTATCGTCAATCGAATCGCTTCGGCCTGTTTCGAGCTGCGCAAGCTCGGCAAGACCCCGCCTATGATGATGGTGGTGGAGGAGGCGCACAACTACTGTCCGCAGCAAGGGGTGGTAGCATCCTCCAAGATATTCCGCACCATCGCCTCCGAGGGACGCAAGTTCGGCCTCGGACTGACGATCATATCGCAGCGCGCGGCCAAGATCGACAAGAACGTGCTCTCGCAGTGCAACACCCAGATAATCCTCAAGGTCACCAACCCCAACGATCTGAAGGCCATCTCCGCCTCTCTGGAAGGCATTTGCGCCGGCATGGAGGACGAGATCCAGCGCCTGCCCATCGGCGTAGCCCTCATCATGGGCGCGAACATCCAGATGCCGCTGTTCGTGGAAGTGCGTCCGCGGGAGAGCAAGCACGGCGGCGAGAGCGTGGAGGTCGTGCCCTCCAGAAGGGTGTGAGATGCAGGACCGCATCACCGAGGAGAAGCTCTCCAAGTATCTGGACACGACCAAGAGAGCGCTTGACAAGCTGAAGATAGCCGCTCCTTCCCGCTCCTTCGGCAAGAAGATGGCGGATTCCTTCCTGGAGATGGCGAAGGCCTACCACTCCGACGCTTTGCATTTCAAGGAGAAGGGCGACTACGTGAACGCCTTCGCCTGCGTGAATTACGCGCATGCCTGGCTGGATGCCGGGGCGCGCATCGGTCTTTTCGAGGTGGGCGAGGACGACCGCCTTTTCACTCTGTACGAGTGAGCCCTCTACCAGCGCCGCCAGAACGAGCGCCAGACCAGGCTCGAGATGCCGCCGACGATCAGCAGCGAGACGATGAGCACGCCCAGATTCTGGTAGATGTTGTAGCTGCCTGCGAAGAAGAACAGCCAGATGACGAGGAACACCAGCCACCCGACCCACAGCAGGCTGGAAGCGATGCCCCTGGCCCCGGTCCAGCGTCTGAATTGTGGCCCAAACGAAGCATTCTCGGCGGCCGCTCTCTCGGCCATCTTCAGCCCGAAGGAGGTCCACATGGCCGCCAGTGCGCCGATGGCCACCAGCACCGAGACGACGATGATGGCCAGGTTCTGGTAGATGTCCCAGCCTGCAGCGTAGAAGAAGAGCCAGAGGATGAAGAAAGATAACCAGCCCACTCCGAGAATGATGGTAGCGGTTACCCTCCAGGCGAATCCGCGCACTGCCATGGGGATCTTCGGTTCCAGGTCGTCCATGCTCTTCCCTGCAGAGACAATGATTTCTCCTATTTAAGCGGTGGCTAGAACCCCAAGCGAGCTCAGCGAGGTGATTCGATGATCCTCGGTCCGCGCCAGTCGACCTTCGTGCGGTAGACGGTGCCGAACGGCCTCAGCGCCTCCTCCAACCGTTCCACGTCCCCCACGGCAAAGACCGAGCTGCCCAGCATGACCATGCTCGCCTGCCCGTGCTTCTCCGCCGCCTGCACCGCCTCTTCCACTCTTGGTGGGGCCAGTTCCGAGCGCTTCATGAAGTCCCGGGAGAGGCGCATGAGGTTGTTCAAGGTGGGAGCGGCGGACATCTTCTCCACGCACTCATTCCCTATCTTGTTCAGCCTCTCCCTTTTCCTCGGGTCGGAGAGCACCTCGGCCGTGGATATGGGATCGCCGACCACGCACAGGACGAGTTCCGGTTCGGCGTTGATGCGGTCCACCTGTCCGAACGGCGGCACTCCTTCCTTCCTGCGGAAAGTGATCCCCCCTCGGGACAGAGCGGCCACGTCCCCCAACCCGGTGCGGTGTCTAAACTCCGATTTGTGCGCCGCCCGGATGGCCTCGCTGAACGGTAGGCCAATGATCTCGGAGAGAGCGTGTGCCGCAGATAGGGCGCCGGCCGCGCTCATACCGAATCCCTGGCCGATGGGCAGGTCGTGGATCAGGTCCACCACTACGTCCAATTTTCTCTGACCCAGGATGTAAGAGACGGCGTCCATAGTGACCGGGGCATCCACTTCCACGCCGGCGAATCGAATGGTCTTCTTCCCTTCTCCCTCCTCCGCCTGGACGGTGCAATGCGTCCCCAATCCAACACACAACCCCGCCCCCCTCGAACCGCTGCGGAGGGCGTCTTTATGTTCACGGATCTGGAAGAAACCGGTGATGTGACCGGGACAGAATGATGTCTTTCTCATGCTCTTCGCCTCACGTCAGAATGAAATGATCTCGTCCATGATGGCCTCGGCCAGCGCGGACTTGCTCCCATCCACCTTCCTTTCTTTCCCGTCGGAGCGGAGGATGAACGCCTTGGTCTTGCCAGCCGAGACGTCTCGGAGGTCGTTGGCCACGATTAGGTCCAGTGAAGCCTCCTTCAGCCTCTTTTTAGCCTTCGCCTTCAGTTCCTTCTCGGGGATGCCGTGTTCCGCCTTGAAGCCCACTAGGACTTTCGCTCTCGAGCGCAGGGTGTCGAGCACCTTGGGCAGGGAGCACAGCCTCAGGATGACATCCTTCTCATCGGATGGGATCTTGCCTTTCGATCTCGCCGGTGCGAAATCCGAGAGCGCGGCAGGCACGATGACGATGTCCTGATTCGCCTTCTTGATCATCTGGCTAAGGTCAGCCACGCTCACGAAGCGCTTCGTCTCGATGAATGGAGGCATGCCAACGGAGGCACGTCCCATCCACAGCTCCACCTCCGCTCCCCTTTCGAAGGCGGCGGTGGCGATCTCGATGGCCGTCTCCCCTGAACCCTTATTGGTGATGATCCGCATCTCATCGATCGCCTCCTCCGAGGAGCCGCCGATGACCAGTACACTCTTTCCCGTCATGTCTTTCTTTCCCAGGGTTCGGATCACCGCCTCCACCAGTTCCTCGTTGGTGGCGATCTTCGCCTTCTTGTTCTCGATGCGCGGACCGATGAACTGCACTCCCACCTCCTGAAGCAAGCGGACGTTCTTCTGGATGATGGGGTTCTGGAACATGGCCAGGTGCATGGCCGGGGCGATGAGGACGGGCGTCCCCGAACCCAAAGCGGTCGTGGCCATGGTGGTCACCGGGGTATCGTCGATGCCACAGGTGATCTTGGAGATGGTGTTGGCGGTGCAAGGCGCGATGAGGTACAGGTCCGCTTTGTCGGGAGAGTTGCCAAGGAGAGAGACGTGCTGCACGCGTCCATCGATCACATCGATGACTTCGTTCCCGGTGGCGAACTCCATGGACCAGGGGGTGACGAGGTTGAGCGCTTCCTGGCTGAGAACGGCGTGCACCTGCGCTCCATGGCGTATGAGGTCCCGGGCAAGCTCAAAGCATTCCACAGCGGCGATGCTGCCCGTAACCCCGAGGACGATGCGTCGCCCCTCAAGCTTCTTGCTCTTCGTACCCCGAAGGCCGTCCGTCGGGTGCATGACGCCCCATCCCCCATTTGCCGCTTAAAGCTTGTTGCGAATCAGTCGCAGGGCGTCCTGGGTCACCTGCCCCGCCGACCGGGAGGCATCGAGGGTATGGAGGGAGACGTCTTCCATGGCCAGGCTACGGTAGATCAGGTCGACGTCCTGCAGATACTCCATCGACTCGAATTTCGTCTTGCCTTTCCGGCTCTTCAGGCGTTCCAGGGCGGCGCTGACCTTCATCGTCAGAAGAATGGTCAGATCGGGCTGGATGATGATGGGGCGATTGACCTCCTTGAGCCATTCCACCGCCTTTTTGGCGCCCATATCTCCCTTGAGCAGTGCTCCCTGGTAGGCCAAGGTGGAGGCGTAGTAGCGGTCGCAGATGACCACGTTCCCTTGTTCCAACCACGACGCGATCTGGCGTGTATGCTCGGCCCGGTCGGCCATGAAAAGAAGAGCCTCGGCGAAAGGGCCGACGTTCTCAGCATTGGCCCGGCGTACGCAATCCCCCAACCAAGAATCGCTCGGTTCGGCGGTGAGAACCACCCTTCCTGGCAGTTCCTGCAAGAGCTCGGAGTACACCATGCGGGAGACGGTGCTCTTGCCCGTTCCATCCACTCCCTCGAAGACCACGAACAGGCCTTTCGTCGCCACGGAAGTGGGCTCGGTGGCCGCGAGGGAATCCTCCTCATCCTGCGCCAATGCGGTCATCGGTAGGTATCAACGCCCTGCGGGGAGAAAAAGTCGTCGGCTGGCATAAGGCTGCTCCTTATGCGATCAGGGATCGGGCCGCCACCAACAGCTGTCCTAAGCGCGAGATGCCTGGACACGTGTTCGCACGTCCCACGTTGCCTTTATCTTCGAGCAGATGTGTGCGTCTCCCGCGGGACGGCCGCGAAACGGTGGACCCATGGCGGAACGGCAGGTGAAGGTCAAGACCCTCATCCTTACGGGGACGCAGGTGAAGAAGCTCCTGGATATGAAGGAGGTGCTGGGAGCGGTCGAGGATGCCTTCAGGTACAAAGGCCTGGGCCAGGTGCAGATGCCTCCGAAGTCCTATCTCTTCTTCAAGGAGCAGGACGGCGACCTGCGCACCATGCCCTCCTACGTGGAGGACGCGGGCGTGGCCGCGGTCAAGATCGTGAACGTGCATCCGCAGAACGCCAAGTACGGGCTGAGGACCGTAATGGGGACGTTGCTCCTGGTCGATCCACGGACCGGGGAACCGATGGCCTTCATGGACGCCACGCACATCACCGCCATGCGCACCGGAGCGGCCGGTGCGATCGCATCTAAGTACCTTGCCCGATCGAACCCCAAGGTGGTCGGGGTCATAGGCGCGGGTAATCAGGCCCGGACGCAGGTGCTCGGTCTGGTCACCCTCTACAGCGGGCTGGACGAGCTGAGGGTCTACGACCTGCAGATGGAAAGGAGCAAGGCGTTGGTCAAAGAACTGCAAGAAGAGTACCGCTGGGAGATAAGCAATATCAAGGTGGTGGAGAGCCCGGAGGACTGCGTCCGCGGCGCCGACATCATCACCACGGTCACTCCCTCACGAGCGCCGATAGTCAAGGATGAATGGGTCTCGCCTGGGATGCATTTCAACTGCATCGGCGCGGACGCTCCTGGCAAGCAAGAGATGGACCCGAGGATACTGAAGCGGGCCTACCTGGTCATCGATGATTGGGAGCAGGCCAGCCATTCGGGGGAGATCAACGTGCCTCTGAGCAAGGGCGAGCTCACGCGGACGGACGTGGACGCAGAGATCGGTGCGGTTGTAGCTGGTCTTAGCTCGAAGAGAACGAGCGATGATCAGGTGACGGTGTTCTGCTCCACCGGACTGGCGGTGCAGGATTGCTTGACGGCGAAGCTGGTCTACGAAGCGGCGTGTCGACTGGGCGTGGGGCGGCACCTGAATGTCATAGACTGATTCTCGCCCGAGAGCAGAGATGACGGTTCAGAGGGTCTCGGGTTTCTCCTTTGCCATCTTCTTCCTGTAGGCGCGCCAACTGAGGATGGCTTCCTTGGCCGCATACACCTCGTCCACTCGTTTGACGGCGGCGTTGTGCGGTGCTTCCCGGACCGTCTGCGGGTCGTCCTCGAGGGCGATCCTCCTCATGACCGCGGCGAACTCGTCCAGCGATTCCTTCGTCTCCGTTTCCGTGGGCTCGATCATCAGCGCTTCCTCCACCAGGCCAGGGAAGTACACGGTCGGAGCATGATATCCGAAATCCAGTAGGCGCTTGGCCACGTCGAACGCCCTGATCCCTTTCTCCTCTTTGAGCTTCTTGGCGCTCACCACGAACTCGTGCTTGCGCAGATCGCCGTAAGGCAACGGATAGACGTCCTTCAGCTCGTGCTTGAGGTAGTTGGAGTTGAGCACCGCCCTGTCGGAGGCAGCCTGCAATCCATCGCCGCCCTTCCTCAAGATGTAGGAGTAGGCTCGGACCAGCACGGCGAAGTTGCCGTAGAACGCCCTGACCTTGCCGATGGAATCCGGCTGGTCATAGTCAAGGTGGAACTTGCCGTCCTTCTTCACGATGCGCGGAACGGGCAGGAAGGGCAGCAGTCGCTCTCTCACTCCCACTGGCCCGGCTCCCGGTCCGCCGCCCCCGTGAGGGGTGGCGAAGGTCTTGTGCAGATTGAAGTGCACGATATCGAAATCCATTATTCCCGGGGAGGTACGTCCCATGACCGCGTTCAGGTTGGCGCCGTCGTAGTAGAGGAGCGCCCCGGCCTCGTGCACGATGCGGGCGATCTCCCTGATATCGGATTCGAAGATGCCCAGCGTGTTGGGGTTGGTGATCATGAACGCGGCGGTCTTCTCCGAGACCGCGGCCTTGAGCGCTTCCACGTCCACACGGCCCTCGTTCGATGAAGGGATCTCTATGACCTCGAGGCCGGCCATGGCGGCGGATGCGGGGTTGGTCCCGTGGGCGGAGTCCGGAATCACCACCTCAGTGCGCTGCTCGCCAGATTTGGCATGATAAGCCTTGGTCAGAAGCATGCCCGTGAACTCGCCATGTGCCCCGGCCGCCGGTTGAAGGGTGACGGCATCCATGCCTGAGATCTCGCACAACGCCCTCTCCAGCTCGTACATCAGCTGCAGCGCCCCTTGCACCGTCTCCTCGTCCTGATAGGGGTGTATGTTCTGCACCGTCGATAGGGAAGCGAGTACGTCCGCGTATTTGGGATTGAATTTCATGGTGCACGAGCCCAACGGATACATCCCGTTGTCGATGCCGAAGGTCATCTGGCTCAAGTTGATGTAGTGTTTGACGACTTCCCTCTCTGGGAGCGAGGGCAGGTCGAGCTCCGGTCGGATCAGCTCGCTGGGGGCGTAGTCCTCCAGCCCCTTCCCCTCATCATCGAACGGCAGGTCGAAGTCGGTCCGTCCGTCCTTCTCCATGATGAGGCGACGCTCATAGCGAGCTTGGCGGTACATCAGATCACATCCTTCAGGGCGGCGATCAGCCCGGAATGGTCTTCGTCCGAGTGCATCTCTGTGGAGCAGAGCAGCATGTGCTCGTTCAGCCTAGGGATGTGCTCGACCAAAGGCAATCCGCCGATGATGCCCTTCTTCAGCAGCAGCTTGTTCAGCTTCTCTGGCCTGACGGGGGTGCGGACGACGAACTCGTTGAAATGGTAAGCGTCGAAGAAGGGCGATTCGAACCCGTCGATCTCGCCGATCATATCCGTTAGCTTCCGGGCCCGGACCATGTTCACCTTGGCCAACGATTGCAGCCCTTCCTTCCCCAGCACGCTCAAGTAGGCGGAGGCGGCCACGGCCATTAGAGCTTCATTGGTGCAGATGTTGGAGGTGGCCTTGGAGCGCCTTATGTGCTGCTCCCGGGTCTGCAGCGTCATGCAGAAAGCCCTTTCCCCCTCTGCATCTCGCGTCATTCCGATCACCCGTCCAGGCATCTTGCGCACATGCTCCTGTCGGCAGGCGAAGATGCCTAGCAGCGGACCTCCGAAGTTCATGGGGATGCCCAATGGCTGGCCTTCGCCTATGACGATGTCCGCGCCGTAGTCGCCAGGGGCCTTGAGCGCCCCAAGCGAGATCGGGTTCATGCCCACCACCAGCGCCACCTCCGGGAACTGCTCCTTCAACAGGTGAGCATGGGAATCGATGACCCCGAAGAAGTTCGGCACTTCCACGTAGACACCAGAGGTCTCGGCGTCCACCTTCGATCGCAGGTCCTCCAGGTCCAGCTCGCCGGTGTAGGGGTCGTAGGAATATTCCACCACTTCGATCTTCGGTCCCCAGGCGTAGTTCTTGAGCACGCTCTTCTTCTCCCAGCTGAGCGCCTCGGGAATGAGGAACCGACGCTTCTCGTTGAGACGCGTGCACATGGTGGCCGCTTCGCCCAGGGCGGTGGAGGCGTCGTAATTGGAGGAATTAACGGCATCCAGCCCGGTAAGCTCCGCCATGTAGCTCTGGTATTCGAACAGGGCCTGCAGCATGCCCTGGCTCACCTCCGCTTGATATGGGGTGTATGAGGTCAGGAACTCGGAGCGGGAGAGGATGGTTCGGACGGCAGAGGGTATGAAATGATGGTAGACGCCTGCTCCAAGGAAGCAAGGATGATCGTCGGCGGTGAGATTCCTGGAGAGGGTCTGGCGGACCTCGCGCAGCACCTCCATCTCCGATATCCCCTTCGGCAAGCGTAGGCCTTTCGTGCGCACATCCTCGGGGATGTCCTCGAACAGCTGGTCCAAGCTCCGCATGCCGAGCTCCGCCAACATTTCTTCCTGGTGCCTCATCTTTCCGCCCTCGCTACATTGTCCGCTAGATTAATACCTTGCCATTTTCCGTGCGTCTGGCTAGCATATGACGAAGTGGCATCCAAATGAGATCGGAATCCACTATCTCGCCGGGAGACGAAGATCCTCTAGAGGCCAGGAGCGTTTGAAAGCGAGACCAGGCGAGAGAAGAATGCTGGCAGGCTCTCGATGTCTTTGATCTCCATCTTGACCAGCCTGACCAATCGCCGGCGAACGTCGTCGTCGTAGCGGACGCTGTTGGCGACCAAGGCGGAGCGCAGCAGCCGGGCCAGCTGCCCCCCTTTCCGGTCCCAATCGGTGAGGACGACAGCGCTCTTCCTTTCCGTGGCGAGGCGTTCGGCAAGGGAGAAGATCGAATTCGGACCATGCACCTGCCACACCTCGCCGCCCACGCCGAGAAGGGAGAGGGCGGCCCGGTCCTTCTGCCCTTCGATCAGTATCACCTGCTCTGGAGCGCGAGAGCTCAGTTCCTCCAGGATCTTCATGAGCTCCTTCAAGGTCTCCTCAGGGTCGAGCATGCCACCCCTCCAGCATCTTCTTCGCGCGCTCCAGGTCCCCGGTGACAAGGACGGTCTTCGTTCGCGAGGTATGACCTCGCAACACGGAGACCTTCGCCTGGAGCAATGCCTCCAGCAGTTCAACTAGCTCCTTGTTCGCCTCCCCTTTCTTGGGAGGGGCCTTGAGCTTGACGACCAGTCGGCCGCGCCACTGATCGAAGCCCTCCACCTCTGAACGGCCCGACTTGGGAGAGACGATGACGTCCAGCTCTAGACCGGAAGCGGTCTTGCGGAACAAGGCTCCACGGCTCACGACTACCAGCACCGCGATTTGGTTAGAAAGACGTTGCCCACCTCTTTCCGAAGCAAAGTACCGAGAAGCATCAAATATCAACAGCCGAATCTGTCCTCGATGGTGCCGCTGCCGGAATCCCTCACCTACGAGGACGTGATGAAAGCGTTCAGGGAGGAGAAGCGTTCCAACACGATCACCGAGATCAGGAAGGACTTTTACACCACAGCAAGGCAGCTGGTAGAGCAGCTCAAGCGCGACCACGAAAGGGAGAGCGCCCTCGACCCCTACTCCGCCAAGGCGAGAGGGCTGGGGCAGCAGATCAACCGGCTCACCGAGAAAACGATGCAGATATTCGATTTCCGAGCGGAGAAGATAACGCTCATGGCCATCCGGGCGGCGAGCGGGGGAAAGCTGGACGAGTCCCGCCTCACGTCGGAGGAGAAGGCGCTCCTGGAGAGCGTCCTGCAGCGGACCAAGGCCAGCCGGGAGGCGATATTCTCAACAGGGGAGAAATGTCGCGAGGTGATCCCCGCTCCGACCGTGGCGCCCATGCCCGTTCCTCCGGTCCCGAAGACCGTGGTGCAAGAGAGACCGCCTTCGGTCCAGCCCGAAGGAACGGAGGCGAAGGTTGCTCCCGGAGTTAAGGAAGCATCTCCCCAGCAACCTGGGCACGATGGCCACGGAGGGGAGCAAAGGAAGCTCGTTCCCGAACCACCATCCACTTCCACAACCCGACCGATGAGCGAGCGCCCTACGGACGCGAAAGGTGCGCAGGTGCTGCTGCGGATTCTCGAGGACATTCCTTCATTCGCAGGTCCGGATGCGGTCTACAAGCTGCACAAGGAGGACGTCATCACGCTCCCCGCCTCGATCGGGCGTGCGCTAGTCAAACGCGGCAAGGCGGAAGAGATTGCGCTCGGCCCCTCCTGAATGAGAAGAAGCCAGTGGCCTTTTCCTCGGCCAGGCGTGGACTTCGTGCGCGATATCTTTATGTAGGCTAATCATTATTGGCCGAAAGACGGGCCCGTAGCTCAGCTAGGTGGAGCAATCGGCTCTTAACCGATGGGTCGTGGGTTCGAATCCCACCGGGCCCGCCATCATTCTTGCCTTTCCGGCGATTCCTTTTGCGGGGGACATGGTAATACTCGTCTCGTATCTCAGATATCGGTCCGAGATACGCGTCGATAGGCTAGGATACGACAATCGAGTGTTTCCACGCCGGGACGCGCTTAGCTTATCTACTCGAAGGGAATGATGCTGCGAGGAGCTAGCTCCCATGTCCGTGAAAATCTACTTCATCGGCACCGCCGGCAGCGGCAAGTCATCGCTGGTCTACGCATTCCAGGAATGGATGACGTTGCAGGGATTGGACTGCATCACCGTCAACCTGGACCCGGGCGCGGAGTACATCCCCTATCAACCGGACGTGGACATCCGGGATTGGGTCAAGGTGGAGGAGGTCATGAAGGACTACGCCCTCGGTCCGAACGGAGCGCAGATCGTGTGCGCGGACATGATGGCCTTGAACGCGAAGGAACTGGCCGAGACCATCGAGAAGTTCAAGACCAACTACGTGCTCATCGATACCCCTGGGCAGATGGAGCTCTTCGCCTTCCGCCAATCGAGCAACGTCCTGGTGGACGTCCTGGGAAGGCAGGAGTCGTTCCTGGTCTTCCTCTCCGACCCCTCTCTGGCCAAGACGCCCAACGGCCTCGTGGCCACCCTCCTGCTCTGCGCTATCACGCACTTCCGTTTCGACATTCCCTTACTGAACGTGCTCTCCAAGGCGGACACCCTCACCGAACAAGAGCTGGAGGCGATCCTCAACTGGTCGGCGGAGCCGGAGGCGCTCTATAACGCGCTGACCACCAAGAACATCACCCCGAGCTCGGTGCAGAGCATCGAGCTCCTCAAGGCCATGGAGAATGTGGGGATGTACAACGCAATCGTTCCCGTGTCATCGGAGGAACCGAGCGGCCTGGAGGATGTCTACAACGCGGTGCAGCAATCCATGGCGGGAGGGGAGGACCTGCGCACCGACTGAGCTGGCAGAACATTCTTAGCGCAACAGGGGTATCATTGGCGCGTGCGCCGCATCCTCATCTGTCCACAGTGTGGTTCCACGGACATCTTCTACGAGGCGGGGGGCATCACCGGACAGGTCTACCACTGCAAGAAATGCGACTATATCGGTGCGCTGATCCTCGAGCAGGAGATGGACGAAGAGAGCATGCCCCCTATTAAAAAGCAGGAGCCAGAGAGGCGACGCAAGAAGCGTATGTGGTTCTCTCGCAAAGGCAACGAATAGAGCGAAGGCGATCCCCCGCCCGCATCCCCTTTGAGCTGAAGAGGGGACCATCTGAAGCTCGCTTGGTACAGCACCAATGCCACAGATCCAGAACCAACTGTCGGTCGTACGATCTAGGCGAACATGGCGCCTGGCTCGGAGCACTTTGAGTCTTCGGTCTCCAGCACCTTGACGATAGCACGCTCGAAGTCGCACGTGGTCACCATATCCCGGTTATCCCGGATGGCGAACATGCCCGCCTCCATGCATATGGCCTTGATGTCCGCCCCGGTGGCCGTGTCCGTCTTGGCCGCCAGCTCGTTGGGTTGCACGCTCTTGTCCACGTTCATCCTGGTGGTATGGATCTTGAATATCTCCGTCCTCGCTTCGAAGTTGGGGATGGGGATCTCGATGATGCGGTCGAACCTTCCTGGCCTGAGCAGAGCTTCGTCCAGGATGTCCGGGCGGTTCGTGGCCCCGATGATCTTCACATCGCCGATCGGATTGAAGCCGTCCAGCTCTGCCAGCAACTGCATGAGGGTGCGCTGCACTTCGCGGTCCCCGGACGTCGCCACTTCCAGCCTCTTGGCGCCTATAGAATCCAGCTCGTCGATGAAGACGATGCTAGGTGCCTTCTCCCTGGCCAGCTCGAAGAGCTCGCGCACTAGCCGGGCACCTTCCCCGATGTATTTCTGCACCAGCTCCGAGCCGACCAGCCGGATGAAGGTGGCGCTGGTCTGGTGTGCCACCGCCTTGGCGAGCAGGGTCTTTCCGGTCCCCGGGGGACCGACCAGGAGAACGCCTCTGGGGGGCTCGATGCCCACTTTCTTGTAGAGCTCCGGCCTAAGCAGAGGATCCTCCACCGCCTCTCTGACCTCCAGGATCTGCTCATCCAGGCCGCCTATCTCCTTGTAGCTGACGTTGGGCTTGTCCAGGATCTCTGCGCCTATGACAATGGGGTCCAAGGAAGGCGGGAGTACGCCCATGACCGCCAGGGTCTGCTTGTTGAGCGCCACTCGCGCTCCGACCTCAAGATCCTCCGCTGGCACATACTCTGAAGTGGAAACGATGAAATCCGGACCGGTGGAGCTCTTCACTACCACCCTACCGTCGGCAAGCACGTCCTTTATTGAGCCGATGATCAGGGGCGGCGACTTGAGGCGCTCCATCTCCGAGCGCATGCGCTTGAGCTCCTTCTGCAGGCGGAATAGCTCGCTCTCCACGTAGCGTTTCTCGCCCTCCACCCTCCTTATCTCTTCCAGGAGCTCGGTGTTCCTCCGCTCGAGGACCTCGACCTTCTCGCGCATCTCGTTGGTGAGATCCTCCACCTGCGACTCCTTCATGCTCTTTGCCTCAGTCAATTCTACCGGCTCTCAATATAAAGGGGGATGCTATTTGAAAGCTTCGAATTCCATGATGGTATTTGTTAGGACCAGAATGGCGCCTTCATGTCGAGTGACGAACAAAGACCCAACCTCAGACGAAGCTAGTCGAACACGACTTTGTTCGAAATGGGAAAGGGTTATCTAGCGAAGGGATGTTTTGAGGACTGATGGCGTCTGCTTGTGAGCTATGTGGCAAGGATGTGCCTGAGACCAGGCCCACATGGATCGAGGGGACCCAGCTCAAGCTGTGCCGCGACTGCCAGAAGTTCGGTGACAAGGTCAAGCCTGGGGCCAAGGAATCGCCGACCAAGGTGGTCATCGAGTCACGGCTCCAGCAACGTGAGCGACGCATGCGCACCCGTGACGTTTACCAGGAAGAGGAGAATTGGGAACTGGCGGAGGATTATTCCAAGCGAATCCGCGAGGCGCGCGAGGGCCGGGAATGGAAGGTTGAGACCCTGGCAGCGAAGATCAACGAGCGTGCCAGTCTGCTAGCCAAGCTGGAGGCGGGCAACATGAAGCCCACGGACGAGCTGGTGGTCAAGCTGGAGAAGGAGCTCAACATCGTGCTCATGGAGAAAGTCCCCCTGATAAAGCCGGACAAGCGAGCGATCGCCTCCTCGGGAATGACGATGGAGCATTTCATCAAGAAGGCTAAGAATCAATAGCGCTGCAGCAGCTCGGTCTTCACTTTGTCCAGGTAGGGCGAGATGTCCACGCCTGATTCCTTGGCGACTGCCAGGGCCGCCACCTCCACATCCACGCCCAGGCGTTCTTGGACATTGTTGACCCGGGCCACGGTCTCTCTCCTCTTCTGCCCGGTGGACCTGGTCACCTCATCGAGTATCTGGGAGAAGACCGAAGGCTCCGGCTCTGCGTCCTTGAGCATCTCCTTGCAGGGACGGAAGTTGACCGGGATCTCCATCTCCTTGTGGCTGAACACCGGCTTCACATAGCCATCGGTGCGCTCCAAAAGGCCGCGCTTCAGACCCAGTTCCAGAAGCAACTGCGCCTCCTTGGGCGAGAACCAGCGGAAATCCATGGAGGCGGAGAAGACGAACTCCTTCTCGGTGAGAACGTTCTTACCCTTGCGTTTGAACAGCAGTGCCAGGCACGTTTCCAAATCGCCCATGTTGCTTCCCTCGGATCTCCCGCGTTTCTACCGCCTCACCTAAAAGATCATCACCTGGTCAGCTACCCACAATCAAGATCGTGGGCTTGTAACTATGCTTTTCACAGCACGCTACATTTGGTCGGCTGACTCCTGCTTGCAAGGCAGGGGAGAACGCATTGTGCGTCTCCGGCGGCCTACTCCATCAGGAGCGTTCCAATGCCTTTCCCGCAGACCGTTGCCGATCTCATGCCCGATAGAGCGATGAAGCTCTAGCCCAGAGCTTCAGCGGTCTTTCTCTCCCGGGCGGAGAGTGCCTTACCCCTTGCGAGGTGTCTGGAAACTTCTGTGTGTGCGCCATGCCGTTCAAGAATTTGAATTTGTCGCCATTCATCCCACGACTAGAGTTCGTGGGTTTTCTGGCAACATATTTATAAAGAATCCGTTTGAAGACATATTTCCTGAAAGGCAAGTCCGCCCCTAATCAACACGCCTGAGATGCCTAGCAGCGGGCTCCCCCATCTTATCTAAGGATGGCGGCTGAGAGCGCCTAATCTCCAGATCCTGACGCGCTAGCCTTGGCTTCCAGCTCCCGGAGTCGTTCTCCGATGACGTCTATCGTCGCTGCATACTCCTTCGACACCAGCAGGAAATGCTTTTCTGTCTTCTCCTTTGACGCCCCCCTGAATCCGTCCACTAGCATCCGGAAAGAGAAGGTGACGTCGAGATACTGGCCTTTTTCTTGGACCTTCCAGTCACCAACCCTTTCCAGCGCCAAGGAAAAGAGGGGATGTTCGGCGGTCGAACCTTTGCGCTTCTCCGCTTTGGCCAAGCTGCGCTTCAGCTCATCCAGTTCCGAATCCCTGCCGATCTTGGCCTTGGCGTCGCCCTGGTCTTTCTCCGCTTCCAAGGCCGCTATTCGTTCTAGGTTCTCGCTGCGCCAGGATTCGTAGGACCTTCTACCGCCGACCAAGTGCTCACCGGCCAGCGCGATGGCGAACTCTCGCAGGTCCACCGCCCATCCGGAAAGCATGACCGAACCTCTCGGAGGCCAGCTGAACTGCTTGATGGCTGGCCAAGGAACGACAAGTTCGATCTTGGTCTCCGTCCGCCGTTCGAAATCGCGTCGGTAGATGTCCTCCAGTCGATGGAGAGCATCTTGGCAGCCATTGCAGATGCCAGAGCCGAGGATGGCGATCTTCTTTCCTCCCACCAGGTCACCGCTTACCGCCCGGCAGATGCTGCAAGATCTAAGTGTCATGGACGCGCTGTTCCAATGTATTGTATGGTAATAACCATTGCCTGGCGTTCGTCCATTGGAATGGCGGTCGAGCCTCAGGCGTCTGGCAGTTCAAGATAGAGTTATATAGAAGAACAAACATCTCACGGCCGCTAGCTCAAAGCTAGGAAAACCTATTTGTGAATTGAATTGGGAGGCAATCATATGGGAATGAGCCAGACACCTATACTAATCCTCAAGGAGGGCACCAAGAGGGACAAGGGCAAGGACGCCCAGTACAACAACATCATGGCCGCGCGCGCCATCGCTGACGCGGTCCGCAGTACCCTCGGCCCCCGAGGAATGGATAAGATGCTAGTTGACAGCATGGGAGACGTCGTCATAACCAACGACGGGGTCACCATCCTCAAGGAGATAGACGTAGAGCACCCGGCCGCAAAGATGCTGGTCGAGGTGGCCAAGACCCAAGATGAGGAATGCGGAGATGGCACTACCACCGCCGTCATCTTGGCAGGAGAGCTTTTGAAGAAGGCCGTGGACCTCATCGACGCCGACGTGCACCCGACCATAATCACCGCCGGATACAGGCTGGCATCGAACAAGGCCCTGGAGATCTTGGAGACCGTGTCAGCGCCGGTCGATATCAAGGACCGCGCCACGCTGAAGCAGATCGCCATGACCTCCATGATGTCCAAGTCCGTGGTCGGCAGCCGCGAGCACATGGCGGACGTCGCCGTGGCCGCAGTGCTCAAGGTGGCAGAGAAGACCGACGGTCGCTGGTACGTGGACACTGACAACATCCAGGTAGTCAAGAAGCAGGGTGGGTCCATGGACGACACCGGGATGATCGAGGGCATCATCGTGGACAAGGAGCCGGTCCACCCCGCGATGCCCAAGAAGATCGCCAAGGCCAAGATCCTCCTTCTCGATGCCGCTCTGGAGATCAAGAAGACGGAGATCGACGCCAAGATTGAGATCACCGACCCCTCGCAGATGCAGGCCTTCCTCAAGGAGGAGGAGCGCATGTTGCACGCCATGGTGGATAAGATCAAGAAGTCAGGCGCGAACGTGGTCTTCTGCCAGAAGGGCATCGATGACCTGGTGCAGCACTTCTTGGCCAAGGAGCAGATATACGCCGGAAGGCGCGTGAAGAAGAGCGACATGGAGAAGCTCTCTAAGGCCACCGGCGCAAGTGTCGTCACCAAGCTGGACGAGCTTGACCCGGCCGACCTGGGCAATGCGGACCTGGTAGAGGTGCGCAAGATCCAGGAGGAAGAGATGACCTTCGTCACCGGCTGCAAGAACCCCAAGGCGGTCAGCATTCTGATACGCGGAGGGACTGAGCACGTGGTGGATGAGATCGAGCGCTCCATGGACGATGCCACGAGCGTGGTCGCGGTAGCTATTGAGGACGAGAAGATGATCGCTGGTGGCGGCTCCTCGTCAGTGGAGATCGCCCTGAGACTGCGCGAGTACTCCGCATCCGTCGGAGGCCGCGAGCAGATCGCCATCGACGCATTCGCTTCCGCCATGGAGGTCGTCCCTACCGCTCTGGCTGAGAACGCGGGCTTGGACCCTATCGATATCCTCATAGAACTGCGCAAGGCGCACAAGAACGGCAAGAAGAACGCCGGTCTGAACGTCTACGAGGGCAAGGTCGATGATATGTTCAAGCAGAACGTGCTGGAGCCGTTCCGTGTGGGCAAGCAGGCCATCAACTCTGCCACCGACGCAGCGGTCATGATCCTAAGGATCGACGATGTCATCGCTTCCAGGGGAGGCGGGGGCATGGGCGGCGGTCCCGGTGGAATGCCCGGCGGCATGGGTGGGGACGAAGGCTTGGGCGACGTGGACTGAGCGAAAAAACCCGGAGGGCGCAAGCCCTCCTTCGAAACAATTTCATCCACAATGGTTTTAGACAATGAGATGTGTCGATATCCCAGAGGCGAGGGTCATGGTCGATGAAGGCGCCAACGACTCGGCCGCGGAGGCCTGCGAAGGGAAGCAGCAGGCGGAGCTCGAGCGTCTGGAAGAAGAGGTGAAGATGCTTCGCGGTCTACTGGATGAGCAGACGGCCATGACCATGGAACACCTGGAATTGGCGAAGAGGATCCAGGCGGACTTCGACAACTTCAAGAAGCGCGTCCAGAGAGAGAAGGAAGAGGTCGTCAGGTGCGCCAACGACCGATTGGTGCTGGATCTCCTTGGAACGCTGGACGATCTGGAGCGGGCTCTAAGCGCGAACTCCAACCCGGACGAGATCCATTCCGGGGTGAGGCAGATCCAATCAAATCTATCAGCGTTGCTGCAGTCATATGGCCTGCGGGAGATGCCTCTGACGGGGCGGTTCGATCCCAACCTGCATGAGGCATTGTGCGTGGGCGATGGTGAGGAAGGCACCATATTGGAGACCTTCCAGAAAGGGTATTATCTGGGACCGAGGGTGCTCCGGCACGCGAAGGTCATGGTAGGAAAATGCGGAGAAGAGGTGAAAATTGATGGCTAGGACAATCGGCATCGACTTGGGAACGAGCAATTCAGCCGCCGCGGTCATGGAGGGCGGAAGACCGGCGATCATCCCGAGCGCAGAAGGCACGAGCCTGGGCGGGAAAGCGTTCCCGTCCTACGTGGCCTTCACCAAATCAGGCGAACTGCTGGTCGGTGAACCGGCGAAGAGACAGGCGGTATCTAACCCAGAGGGCACGGTGGCCGCCATCAAAAGGAAGATGGGAACGGACCACAAGGTGCGCGTGCATGGAAAGGAGTACACTCCGCAGCAGATCTCCGCCTTCATTCTCCAGAAGATCAAGCGGGACGCTGAGGCGTATCTGGGAGAGTCGGTGAGCAAGGTGGTCATCACCGTCCCCGCCTATTTCAACGACAACCAGCGGCAGGCGACCAAGGACGCGGGAACGATCGCGGGCCTGGATGTGGTGCGCATCATCAACGAGCCCACCGCCGCTGCCCTGGCATATGGTCTGGACAAGTCGGAGAAGGAACAGCGCATCCTGGTGTTCGATCTGGGAGGTGGTACGCTTGACGTGACCATCATGGAGTTCGCCCACGGGGTCTTCGAGGTCATCGCCACCAACGGCGACACTCAACTTGGCGGAACGGACATGGACGAGGTACTGATGAACTCCGTCATAACGCAGTTCAAGCAGGAGACGGGCGTCGACCTCTCCAAGGACAAGATGGCGATGTGGAGGGTGCGCGAGGCGTGCGAGAAGGCCAAGATCGAGCTCTCCACCACGACCACCACCGAGATTAACCTGCCGTTCATCTCCGCGGACGCCAACGGGCCGAAACATCTCTCCACGAACATCACCCGGGCCAAGCTGGAGGAGCTGGTGAATCCTATCATCGAGCGCTGTCGGGGGCCCATGCAGACCGCCATGAAGGATGCCAGCCTGACCGCGGAACAGATAGACGCGGTCATATTGGTCGGGGGACCGACCCGCATGCCCATGGTGCAGCGGTTCGTGGAGCGCTATGCGGGCAAGAAGATACAGCGGGGCATGGACCCGATGGAATGCGTGGCCATGGGGGCCGCCATCCAAGGAGCGGTGCTGGCGGGCGAAGTGAAGGACGTCCTGCTGTTGGACGTCACCCCTCTTTCCCTGGGCATCGAAACGTTGGGCGGAGTGGCTACCAAGCTCATCGCTCGCAACACCACCATCCCCACGCGCAAATCCCAGATATTCTCCACCGCTTCGGACAACCAACCGGCGGTGGAGATTCACATCGTGCAAGGCGAGCGAGAGATGGCCCCTGACAACGTCTCCCTGGGTAGGTTCACCTTGCCTGGAATCCTCCCGGCACCAAGAGGAGTTCCGCAGATCGAGGTCGCCTTCGACATCGATGCCAACGGCATCCTCAATGTCAACGCGAAGGACCTAGGCACGGGAAAAGAGCAGAAGATCACCATCACCGCCTCCAAGAAGCTGGAGAAGAGCGAGATCGACCGCATGGTGGCGGAGGCCGAACGCTTCGTCGAGGACGACAAGAAGCGCAAGGAGAAAGTGGACGCCATGAACCAGGCGGAAACCCTCGTCTATTCCACGGAGAAGCTGTTGGTGGACGAGGCGGAGAAGGTCCAGCCAGCGGAGAGAGAGGCCATCCAGAAGGCCATCGCCGAGCTCAAGGAAGCACTCAAGTCCAACGACCTGGAGCAGATCAAGGCCAAGATGGAGGCTCTGACCAAAGAGACCTACAAGATCTCTGCGCGCATCTACGCCGAGGCAGCGCAGAAGGGCCAGGCACAGCAAGCTCCCCCCGATCAGGCGCAGGAGCCCAAGAGCGCCGAGGACAAGGACTCGTACGTGGATGCGGACTACAAGATAGTGGACGAGGACGAGAAGAAGTGAGAGCGTCGAACGATGGATAAGCGCGACTATTACGAGGTCCTAGGGGTGGCTAAGAACGCCTCCCTGGACGACATCAAGAAAGCCTACCGCACCCTGGCCCGAAAATATCATCCAGATGTGACCAAGGAGGAGAAGAAACAGGCGGAGGAGAAGTTCAAGGAAGTCTCCGAGGCCTATGAGGTCCTGGTCGACCCGGACAAACGGAAGCTCTACGACCAATACGGCCACGCTGGCCTTACCGGTCAGTTCTCCAACGGAGGTTTCCAGTGGAGCGACTTCACCCACGCCTCGGACCTGCGGGACATCTTCGGGGACACGGGCGGCTTCGGCGGCGGCCTCTTCGACATGCTCTTCGGCATGGGTGGGCACGGACGCTCTGGACCGCAGAAAGGACAATCGCTACGTTACGATATCGAGCTGACGCTTGAGGAGGCAGCGGCCGGCGGCACCCGGGGGATCTCCATTCCGCACGCCGTTAGCTGCGAAGCATGCAAGGGGACGGGCGCCAAAGGGGGGAAGGTCTCCACCTGTTCGACCTGCGGCGGCAAAGGGCAGATCAGCCAGGTGCAGCAGCGCGGGTACAGCAGGTTCGTCAGCATCGCTCCTTGCTCGCGCTGCGGCGGCAAGGGACAGGTGACAGAGGCACGCTGTCCCGAATGCGCGGGCCGTGGGCAGGGGGTCAAGACCCAGAAGCTGAGCATCGACGTGCCGCCTGGCATAGATGATGGCATGCGCCTCCGTTTCTCCGGAGCAGGCGATGCCAGTCCAAACGGAGGACCGCCTGGCGATCTGTACGTGGTCATCCACGTGAGGCCGCACGAGTTATTCAAACGCGACGGCGCGGACGTCTGGCTCGATTGGCCGGTCTCATTCTCTGATGCGGCCCTGGGCAGCGAGGTGGAAGTGCCGACCATCGACGGCAAGGCCTTGCTCAATCTTCCGGCAGGAACGCAGGACGACGCCGTCTTTCGAATGAAAGGCAACGGTCTGAACAAGGTCAATTCCCGAGGCAAGGGCGATCAGTTCGTGCGCATCAAGATCCGGGTGCCGAAGAAGCTCACTTCGGAGCAGAAAGCACTATTGAAGAAGTTCGGGGAGCTGGAAGGGAACAAGAAGGGTTTGCTGGACCGGTTCCGGGGGACCTGATCGGTTCAGCCCGGAAAGCTCTCCATTCGGGGGAAGGAGAGCACGAACGTGGCCCCACGGGGCACGGTGTTCTCCACTCGTATCTTCCCACCATATCTTTCCATCGTCTTCTGGACCAGGTACAGACCTAGCCGGGTGCCCTTGGTCTCTCCAAAGCTGTAGCCTTGGCGGGATTTCCTATCCCTGATCTCTTCTGGAACGCCTTTGCCATTGTCTTCGGCCCACTGCTCGGTGAATGGGCCAATGGTCTCGATAATCAATAACGCGAGGGTGCCGATGGCGGGGCCTCGTGCCATGCTGGCATAGGCAAGCCTTTTTCTATGGCAATCAATCTCCCGCCGCTAGGTCCTCAAGCATCAACAAGTGGAGGAGAGGAACGGGATGACATTTTGGAGCTCGGCGTTCGGGGGTCATTTCGACCGGAGGCTCTGGGTCCTATTCGTGGGCCGCATCATCTCCGCCACGGGCTTCTCCATCGTCATGCCCTTCCTCTCCATATACTTCCACTCCTCCCTGGGCATATCCATGACCAGCATCGGGCTGGTCTTCCTCATCTCATCCGTCGCGGGGGCGATGGGGCAGCTCATCGGTGGCGAGATCGCGGACCGTTTTGGCAGGCGGAACGTGATGATCGCCTCCATGGGCAGCCGGGCCACGGTCTTCGTGCTGATCAGCGTGGTCATCGCCTCCACCAACTCCTTCTTGCTCATCGCGTTGCTGGTGGTCTGCAGCAACATCCTGGGTTCGCTATTCGAGCCGGCCTCGAATGCCATGGTGGCCGACCTGTGCGAGCCCAGCCGCCGGCTGGAGGCATACGGGCTGCTGCGCATCGGTCAGAACCTGGGCTGGACCATGGGCCCATTGCTGGGAGGGCTGCTGGCGATAATGGGCTACTCTTCCCTCTTCCTGCTCACCGCCATGACCTCTGCCATCGTGGCCTTCATCATCCTCTTCATGGTGAGCGAGTCCATCCGGTCGAGCTTCAGGCGCAACGACTACAGCGTGTCCGATCTGCTGGACATTCGGAAGGATAGGAATTTCGCCGCCTTCTGCTTCATCTCGGTCCTGCTCTTCCTGGTGGTGGCGCAGATGTCCTCTGTGTACTCAGTGTATTCGCAAAGCGTGGTCGGCATCCATGTGTACGAGGTCGGCTACTTGTACGCCATCAACGGCATCATGGTGGTCTTCTTGCAGATGCCCGTGGCTCGCTTCATCGCGAGATACCGTATGACCACGGCGATCGCTTGGGGAGCGGTGCTCTATGCCATCGGCTATTTCGCGGTGGCGTTCTCCTACGACTTCTTCACCCTGGCCATTTGCATGGTGGTCATCAGCATGGGCGAGATCGTCACCTCGCCCTCCTCCATGAACTTGGTGGCGAACATGTCCCCGGAGAACGAGCGTGGCCGGTACATGGGGGTTTTCGGTCTGTTCCAATCGTTCGGTTGGAGCATGGGACCGTTCGTCGGCGGAGTGTTCATGGACGCCTTCGTGAAGGTACCCTACCTGCTCTGGGGCGGGATATCGATGTTCGCGCTAGCCAGTGCGGTCGGCTATCTGGCCCTGAGGAAGCAGATGCCCGAAGAAAAGGACCGAGTGGGCATGAAGATGGTCAAGACCTAGAAAGGATTATGCGAGCAAGGAGCCCTCAGAGAAGCGGATGAAGGTCATCGGCGTCTTCACCGAGGATTTCCGCTTCTTCTACGAAGTGGTGCGGAGGCTGAAGGCGAGAGGGGAAGAGTTCATCTCCCTGGGTAAGGATGGAAAAGTGCCCGCATCGGTGGGAGTGGTGATCACCACGCCCAAGGAGAGGGGGGCAGTGGAATTCGAAGAGGTTGTGGCTGAAGAGGACCCGGAAAGGGCCATCGATCTGGCTCGCTGCGTTTTGGCCGGAGGCACCAAGTACCGCACCATCGTCATCGGCGTCGATCCAGGTAGCAGCACCGGCATCGCCGTCTACGGGGAAGGAAGGCTCTTGGCCGCGGAGGAGGTGAACTCCCCGGAGAAAGTGGCTCAGGTCCTGGCCAAGCTTCTTCCCTGTCTGGACTACTCGCACTCCATCGCCCGCGTGGGGCATGGTGATAGCACCAAGCGAGATCGGGTCATAAGCTCCATCTGGGACAAGGTGGACGAAGTGGAGGTGGTGGATGAGACCGGCACCACCAAGCGATCCGGTCGTCCCGATGCCGAGGCGGCCAAGCGCATCGCTATGGCCAAGGGAAAAAAGATCACCACCGTTCCCGAGCCCCTGCCCACTCCCGGCGAGGTGCGCGACGTTCAGCGCCTATCGCGCCTAGCCTCCGGGGGCCAGGTGACCTTGCCATCGGGGCTAGCATCCTCGGTCGCCAAGGGAGAGATGACCATGGACCAGGCCCTTCAATCGCACCGCAAGCCTAGACGCGAACGTTCCTGAAGCCAGGCAACCGCGCGAGCACCATGCCTTCGGTGGTGATCGGTTCCAGCTTCCTCGACAGCCCGATGGCCTCCTGCAGCTTGGCGTCGTTCTCCGAATGGATGGTCAGCAGTGCCTCACCAGCATCCACCTTGCTACCCTCTTTCTTGTGAATGTAGACCCCGGCACCCTTGTCCTTCGGCGCTCCGGAGGCTCGGGCGATCTTCACCAGCTGCTTGTTGTTGATGGCATTGACGTAGCCGGACTTCTTTGCCAATACGTCGAAGGTGAGCTTGCCTGGCACCAGGTCATCGGATCTGATGTTCGGGTTCCCGCCTTGCGCGGCCACGATCTCCCTGAACTTCTCCAGTGCCTTGCCGGAGACGAGGATCTCCCTTGCTCTCTCCTCGCCCTTGGGAATGCCGCCCATCTCCAGCAGTATGCCGGAGAGGCCGAGGGCCTTCTCCACCACGCTGTTGGGCGTCTTGGAGCCTTCCAGGACCTGGATCGCCTCGCGTGCCTCCAAGGCCGGTCCGATGGCCCGACCTACCGGTTGCCCACCATAAGTGATGGCGCATTCCACCTTGATGCCCAGCCTCTCTCCAAGCTCGATGAAGTCTCGGGCGTAAGTCTTGGCCATTTCCATGGTCGGCACCTTGGTCCCGTTGCCCATGGGGATGTCAACCAGCAGGAAATCGGCGTTCACCGCCTTCTTCTTGGACATGACCGATGCCAGAAGCTGAGCGTGCGGGTCCACTCCCAAGGGATATTCCACCCGGATGATGACGTCGTCCGCTGGGGCTAGGTTCAGTCCCCCTCCCCAGGCCATGATGCCTCCCGTGCTCTCCGCGATTTGTTTGAGTTCGTGCGCGCTGAAGTCCACCAAGGCGAACGCCTCTACGACGTCCGCGGTACCGGCAGCGGAGCTTATCGCTCGAGAAGAGGTCTTTGGTATGAGCAGTCCCGCCGCGGCCACGATCGGAACAACGATCAGCGTCACCTTGTTCCCCGGCACTCCACCCACGGAATGGAAGTCGAAGACCGGGGAGCGGTCGAACTGGATGGTCTCGCCGGTCTCCACCATGGCCAGGGTCAGGTCCGCCGTCTCCCGGATGTTCATGCCGTTGATGTGCAGGGCGGTGACGTAGAAGGCCAGTTCCACGCTTGACAATGACCGAGTAACGATGTCCGAGACGAGAGCGCGTATCTCCTCGGTGGTTAGCTCGAGCCCGTCCATCTTCTTGCGGATGTAGTCCACCGATTCCGGCTTGCCGGTCGGGGTCACATCTAGAAGCTCGCCCGCCTCCGGCCCGATGTACTGGAACGCCCTTCCTAGGAGGCCCACTTCCCCTTTCATGAGGAAAGTGTCCGTGGTCTGCACTATCGCCGTCACGGTGGAATCCTCATGCTTCACCCGGACCCGGTCCTGTTCGTGCACGCCCATTTCCAGGCAATCTTCCACGTGAAGGAGGGCGGTGATCTCGCCCGTGTCCATGTCGATGTATTTGGCCTTGAGCTTCATGCTTCAACCCCATTTCTGCAGCGCCAGACGGAGCTCCTCATGCCCCTTGGCGTATTTCTCCGGGTCAATGCCCGCGACGGCGGCATCCACCGCCTGCACCATGGCCTTTGCCCCACCTCGCACCCCCATGGGATGTCCGGCGACGCCCCCTCCCGCCTGGATCTGTACGTTCTTTCCGGCGATGTGGATGATCTTGTGCACTAGGGCGGGATGCACGCCCCCCGAGGCGACGCACATCACTGGTCTCAGCTTTCCCATCTTGTTCTGGCAGGCGTGCTGCGAGGCCAGGTCCTCCTTGGGATCGCCTTGCATCTTGCCCACCCCATAGGTGCCGATGTGCAGCGCGTCCCCACCGCACATGCGGACGAGCTGCGCCATGACGCTCCAAGCCACCCCATGCTCCTTGCTGCGCGTGAAAGCGGCGTGCATGGTGCGGTGAACGTGGATCGGCACTTTGATGGATGGGTCCTCGGCCAAGGCCTGGACGGCAGCGAAGCCGGAGGTGAGCACATCCACCATGAGCTCCTTGGCCCCGAGCTGCTGTGCCCTCTCGGCCACCTCCACGATCCTGTCCCCTCGGGTGGAGACGTTGATGGCGTGGATGATCACGTGCCCGGTCTCCTGCTTCACCCGGTCGATGGCCTCGGCGACGGCCACTACCCTTTCCTCCAGGGGGCAGAACCTCTGGTTCACGAGCGTCTCGTCGTCCTTGCCGTTGGTCAGGCCGCCCATGCCCGATTCGTAGATGTAGTTCGCGTATCCGCTCGGCGGCAATCCGATCTTGGGCTTGACGATCGTGCCTACCAGCGGCTTGGTGGGTCGCTTGAGGATCCGGCGCATCCCCTCCACTCCGAACTTGGGGCCCTTGAACTCCTTTAGGATGCATGGTGGGAACGTGCAGTCCTCCAGCCTCACTCCCTTGAGCGCGTCCAGGCCAAAGAGGTTGCCAGAGATGACGCTCAGCATCTGCGGTACGCCTCCAATGTCCAGACTGAAATCCTCCACCGGGTAGGCGATGACCGCCATGTCCCCTTTGATATCGATGACCTTCGCGCCATAGGCTTCGAACACCTTCTCCGTAAGAGTGCTCACCCCCGTCCACGTGCCGGTCGATTGCTCCGTGGCGATGGCCGCCGCGGCCTGTTTCATGGGCAGGTCCGTTCTCACTTTGTAGGTGCAAACAACATGCCGATCCGGGTCCAGCCTCTCCCCCAAATGAAGGTATTTCTCAGAGTATTCCATGCTATCGCCCTTTGCCTTCTTGGCTCCCGAAAAGAGATCCCTGACCGAGCTCCTTGACTATGATCTCGTATGCCGCGTAGGGCGAGATGACGCCCGCCTCGGTGATGATGGCGTCGATGTACTCCGGAGGCGTGGCGTCGAAGACCGGATTGAGCACCTTGGTCCCCGGCGGGACCTCTCCGGGCCGGACGACCTCCTCGGACTCGCGTTCCTCGATCTCCACCAGTTCGCCGTACATCGTGCGAGTGGAGAATTTGAACGTCTCCGCGCAGACCATGACGGGGACGCGCGCCTCATGTGCGGATAGCGCGATCTGCGACGTGCCGATCTTATTCACCACCGCGCCATTGGAGCAGACCGTGTCCGCCCCCACCACCACGGCATCGATGCGTTTCATCAGCCAGCGGGCCGCACTATCCACTATGAGTGTGGTTCCGATGCCCTCTTTGCCGAGGTCCTTGATGGTCAGCAGCCCCTGTCTCCACGGCCTCGACTCGGTGGCGAAGACCTCGATGTGCTTGCCTTCCTTATGGGCCTGGATGATCACGGCCAGAGCGGCCTTGCTGTTGCAGTGAGTGAGGATCTTGTCCCCATCCCTGATTCTCCGTGCTCCGAAGCGACCGATGATCTCCACTGCCTCCTTGGATCGGAGGATGAAATCATCCGCGTTCTTGATCACAAGGCGCCTCAGTTCCTCTACTTCCTTCGCCTCCGAGGTGTTCTTGAATACCGACTGGACGCCATTCCATAGCGAAACGGCGGTGGGACGGGAGGATAGCAGGGTCTCTCTTCCCGCGTCCAGGTAGCGGCGGAACTCGTTCAGATCGTTGCCGTGGAACTCCAGAGCCTCTTGCTTGAGAGCCTCTGCGCTCTTCCTGGCGATTTCCGCTGCCCCACGTATCTCCATGCGCCTGATGGCCGTCGCGACGTCCTCTGCTCCCAATTCGCTTACCTCTCGACCGTCAGTTATCCAAGTTTCCTGGCATTAAACCTTGTCCTGGGTGAGGGGCGAGGGATCAATGGCTGAGGAAATCCGTCAAGGAGACTAACCCCATGGTGTTCAGCACGTCCTGGGCTTCCAGCCAACCTCTTCTGGCGGTAGCCACCCCGTAGCGCATATTGTCCAGCTGCGCGATGGAGTGCGAGTCTGTGCTTATAGCCACCCTCACCCCCATCTCCTTGGCCTTTCTGCAGTAGATATCGTTCAGGTCCAGCCTCTCAGGGAAAGCGTTGAGCTCCAGACAGACCTCATGGTCCTTGGCCGCCTGCATCACCCGGTCCATGTCCAGCGCATATGGTTCCCGCTGCTCCAGCACCCGACCGGTCGGATGTGCCAGTATGGTCATGTTGTCATTGGACAGAGCGGTCAGAACGCGCTCGGTCATCTCCTTCTCCGGCATGGTGAACTTGGAGTGCACCGCCCCCACCACGAAATCGAGCTGCCTGAGAACGTCATCTGGATAGTCGAACTTCCCGTTCTCCAATATCTCCACCTCCGCCCCGATGAGCACCTTCACTTCCACCAGGCTGGAGACGTTGCGGGCGATATCCATGTTCCCTCGCAAGCGCTCCACAGATAGTCCATTGGCGACCTTGAGCGCCTCTGAGTGGTCCGTGATCCCTACGTACTCGTAGCCTTTGCGTTTGCAGGCATAGGCGATCTCCTCGATGGTGGCGTTCCCATCACTGGCAAGGGTGTGCACGTGGAGATCGCCGCGGACGTCATTCGGTCCTACCAGGTTCGGTAGGCGGTGCGCGATCGAAGCCTGGATCTCGCCCCGGTTCTCGCGCATCTCGGGCGGCATGATCTCCAGCCCCAAGGCATGGTAAATATCCTCCTCTCTTTCCCGGGCGACCACCTCGTTCGAGTCCTTCCTAAATAGGCCGTACTCGTTGAGCTTGAGCCCCTGATCGATGGCCATTTGTCGCAAGGCCACGTTATGGTCCTTGGAGCCGGTGAAGTACTGCAGGGCAGCGCCATACTGAACTTCCTCCACCACCCGCAGATCCACTTGCACCCCCGCGCGAAGGCGGACGCTGGCTTTTGTCTGCCCTCGTTCCACGACCTCCTCCACCTGGGGATGGGTGGTGAAGATGTCCATCACCCATTGCGGGTCGTTGCTGCCCGCCAAGATGTCGATGTCCCCGATGGTCTCCTTCATGCGGCGGAGGCTGCCACCCAAGCTCACCTTCTCCAGGCTCGCCTTCCTGCGGATGTACTCCACCATGCCCTCGGCCACTGGATAGGCGTATCCAAGCAACATGCGTCCGCTGCGTCTCTCCAGCAGAGCTATTCCATGAAGAACGCGCTCTTCGGACCGCTCCCCGAACCCCTTAAGCTCCCGGATCTGGTGTTGCTCCGCAGCATGTTTGAGATCGGCCAGGTTGGTGATCTTCAGCTCTCTGTACAGGTGCATGGCCGTCTTCGGCCCGATGTCCGGCACATCGATGATCTGCAGCAGTCCGGCAGGGAACTCCTCTTTGAGCTCGTCGAGATAGCGAATGTGGCCGGTGGAAAGCATCTCCTCGATCTTCTTGGCTATGGCCTGCCCTACCCCCGGTATCTCGCGCAATTCGCCCTCCTTTTGAATCTCCTCCAGCTCTTTGGTCAGCGATTCAATGTTGCGCGCGGCCTTGCGGTAGGCGGTGGGCTTGAACTGCACTCCCTGTAGCTCGAGGATATCCGCCACCTCGTAAAGAACCCGGGCCACTTCGGAATTCCTCATCTTCTCCTAGTGACTATGTGGCTGCCCGAGGATAAATGATGTTCGCTTCCTTGCAGCTAGGACCCCGAGGCGGGCATCGAATCGCGGTTCAATGCCTGATGCTAACTCCGATCGGGCCAGCATCCATTCTTGACCCTGACCCAGTCATGCCATTTCATAGCTCGTTTTCCCATAGCACTTAAAATAGACGTGAATGGAATAGCCACCCGAGGTGGTGAGAATGGTAGCGCCAAATCCCTTCGTTTCGGCCAAGGAGCACGTGGACCGCGTTGGCAAGTTGTTGGGCCTAGAGGATTGCGTCATCGAGATGCTCAAATCGCCGCGGCGGGAGCTGGGAGTCAACTTCCCAGTGAAGATGGATAATGGTTGCATCCGCATCTTCTCCGGTTACCGGGTCCAACATAATTCCGCGCGCGGGCCATGCAAAGGAGGCATCCGCTATCATCCGAACGTCACTTTGGACGAAGTGCGAGCGCTGGCCATGTGGATGACCTGGAAGTGTGCCGTGGTAGGCCTCCCTTACGGCGGGGCAAAGGGCGGGGTCATCTGCAATCCCAAGGAGTTGAGCAAGGGCGAATTGGAGAGGATCACCAGGCGCTATACCAGCGAGATCTCGATCATCATCGGACCGCAGATGGACATTCCTGCTCCGGATGTGTACACGGACGCGCAGACCATGGCCTGGATCATGGACACCTACAGCATGGGCGTGGGGTACTCGGTCCCTGGTGTGGTCACCGGCAAACCGATAGAGATCGGCGGTTCCAAGGGAAGAGAGGAGGCGACCTCCCGAGGGGTCATGTACATCGCCCAGGAGGCGGCCCGGGTGAAAGGCATGGATCTGAAGGGGGCGAGAGTAGCGATCCAAGGTTTCGGCAACGTCGGCTGGAACGCGGCCCGACTGCTTCATCAGGAGGGAGGCGCCAAGATCATCGCCGTGAGCGATTCTAGCGGGGGCATCTACAACGAGAAAGGCCTCGATCCGCTGAGCGTCTCCGAACACAAGAAGAAGACCGGGAGCGTCCAGAACTACCAGGGAACGAGGAACATCACCAACGAGGAGCTGTTGGAGCTCGATTGCGATATCCTCGTGCCGGCCGCGCTGGAGAACGTCATCACCAAGGAGAATGCCCCTCGAATCAAAGCCAAGATCATAGTGGAAGGGGCGAACGGACCGACCACTCCCGAAGCGGACCGGATGCTCTCTGACAAGGGGATCATGATCATGCCCGATATCCTGGCGAACGCAGGAGGCGTGACGGTCAGCTACTTCGAATGGGTGCAGGACCTGCAGTTCTTCTTCTGGACCACGGACCAGATAAAGGAGAGGCTGAAGGAGATCATGACAAATGCCTTCGCCCGGGTGCACGAGGTCGCGGAGAGCAAGAAGGTGGACCACCGCACGGCCGCCTATATGCTGGCGTTGAAGGAGGTCGCCCGGGCTTTCGAGCTGCGTGGCGTTTACCCCTGAGAATAGGGATAAGGACGGATTGATCCACGGACGAGGAGCACCGTGTGCGAGGGATTGACGTTCTGGCACATGAGCTGGGCCTGGAATTCGACTATCTACCGGTCAGAATCACTCACGCCGGGCGGACGGAGGAACGAAGCATCTTCCAGAACCTGGAGCTGAGGTCAGGAACATCAAAGATCGACACGGAGGTCCTTACTGGGGAGTCAGGGCAATCCACCGACATTTTTTCGACCGAAATCTCTGTCTCCAGGTGAGAACGTGCATCTTCTACTCTCGGTGGATACAGGCCAGCGTGAGCTCTCCTCTACTCTTCTCCGCCCTCGCGCTCCAGGGCCTTGAGGTCCTTCTCCTCAAAGATAGATGGGTCTATGGGCAGCAGGAGCATCGCCTTCGCTAGGTACACCTGGTCCCGCACCGTGGAAAGGAACTTGAGCACACCCTTGAAATCGTTCTGGGTGACCAGGTATTCCAATCCTTCAAGGACCACCACCCCTCCCTTGTTCTCGGTGGAGAATGACTTGATCATGGTGGTGAGCTTCGGCAGGTCCGTAGGCGAGACGAAGGCGTCCTTCTTCCCTAGGTCGCAGCCTTCCTCTTTCACGCATTCGGTCTTCGTGAGCCAGACCATGTTGCAGTCGATGGAGTGCTTCTTCCTCACCGTCTCCGGCGGGGTGCGTAGGATGCATAAGCCTGCCCTTCCTTTCGCAGTCTCCTCCATCAAGATGGCCAGGGGCCTTTCCAGACGCTTGTCGCGGATGATGACCGTACTCCCTGGTTCATAGGCCAGGGGCGGCTCCTCCGTCTGGGCCTTCGAAATGGGTTTCGAGTCCACATCTGGCGGAGGTGCAGGTTTTCGCTCCTCTTCCTTGACATGGACCTTTGGAGCGGCATCCAGATCGATATCCATTTCCCTCGCCAGGCGACGCTTGCGTAGCACGATGCGTTGGGGGATATCGGACTTGCGGCTCTTGGCCAGTATCTGGATCTCCCGGGAGGTGTAGCCCTTCATGGTCAAGGAGATGAGCTCCTCCCACGCGTCCTTCAATCCTTCCTCGTAGCCCTTCAGGTACCCCTTGGCGAAGACGTCGTCCTCTGGCATCCGCATCCCTGGGTGAATGAAGCGCGATTCGCATTAACAACCTTTTCCCTCAGGTTTGAGCCAAAGGTTCTTATCGTGCCTTTGTCCCTCCACCGCCTCGATGGGCAAGGTGGTGCGCTTCCGAGGCGTCAAGGCCACGCCGAAATCGTTGGAGAAGGAGATACTGACCAAGGCGGGTCGCCTAGCGGACGACCCCTCTCTCCTCATCCCCAAGTGCGAAGGCAAGTGCTGGCGCTGCCCCTTCGACAAGATGCTGAAGAAGATGGAGAAGGTGCAACGCCATCGGGACGACCCGGAGCAGCTGCAGAGCATGGCCACATATGGCGATCAACTAGTGAGGGCATATGCTGCCACCATCTCGCTGGCCGCATCAGGCAAGATCCCCTTCATGACCACCAAGCAGTTGCCATCTGGGATCGTCTCCTTCGCAGTGCGCGGCAAGGTGGACCCGGAGAAGCTCATAGGGGTGCAATACCTCGACGACCCGGAACTGCGCCTCCTGGCCTACTGGGAAGAGGCCAGGGCCCAGAACCTGCACATCTACTCCAGCGGCGCCGGGCTATGGTGCTCTTCCGAAGGGCCGAGCGCTCCCAAGGAATACGTAGAGGAGATGATCTCCCAGGCGCCTTACGAGTTTCAGCTCGATGAGACCTGCGGGCATCCCGATTCGATCTCCGGCTTGGTCATTCGCTGGAGCTCGGCGGAGCGGGAACTCTTCGTTTGCCAGGACTGCGCCGGGGACGTGAACCTCCTGCACCACCTGGCAAGCCGGATCGCGGCCCCTGATCCCTTGGATGATTTCCAGGTCGACGTTCGCTACTCGCCTCGCTGCACTTCTACCTCGGCAACATGCGGCTGTCGGGAGCGCTCCCCCCTTGACCAGGGACTGCTGGACGACTACAAGGCGAGCAAGATCGATGACCAGACGCTCATCTCCAAGGCTAGGGATGGGTGGAAGTCGAGGCTGCGATCGCACGGGCACAAGGTACTGGTGCTGGGCGACGCCTGCTACCAGGGTAATGTGGAGAGCTTCCTAGCGGATCTCAAGGGCAGCGAGGCGGAGAGGAAGGCGGTGGAGGGCCTGCTGCGTTCCAAGCAGGTGGCGGTCGTCACCGAGTCGGACCAGGCGGGGAAGGTCATCGCCGAGCTTTGGGCGGACCATCATGATGAGCTGCTGGCACAGGTGGCCAGTGCGGACGTCGTCCGACAGCTGCGCTCAAGCTCGGGGAACATGACGCCCGCGCAGGTGGTGAACGAGGGCCGGAGGATGGAGCTGGCCAAGAGCATCTCCTCCAGGCTGCCAGAGTACGAGGGTTTGGGAGAACTGGCTTCGATCGCGGACACGCTGGCCCGGGCGTTCAAGGTGGAGGGCAAGGCGGCCATGGTCCGCGCCCTGGACCGCGTGCGTCTGAAGGACCACAAGAGCAAGGCCGTGGCCTATGGCTTCCTGGCGGCGGCGGGGGAGGCAGAGGGCAAGAACTGGCAGTTCACCAAGGAAGAGGTGGATTACGGCCTCTACTTGAAGGATTTCACGTCCAAGATGCTGGAAGGAGAGGGAGATGACTACGATGAAGCGATGCGCACATTGCTCTCCGCCAGTGGCAGTTCGGAAGCGCCCAAGAGGAAGAGATAGGGCTTACAAGGCGCGGAAATCGATGACATAATGCGAGATGGCAGGAGCGAAGGACTTCACTTCACCCAGGCGAAGGACCTCGATCCCTCGCTCTCCGGCTGCGGAGCGGATGTTTGCCATAGTTCTTTGTGGAAAGAGGTCGATAGGACAGGTCTCGTGGTAGTGGATGATGCCACCCGGCCTCACCAGGCTGAGGGCCTTGGGCAAGAACTCGTGCGTCGTGCCCACATATCCCATGATGATCCGGTCAGCGAATCCCTGACCGGGAAGGGAGCGGTTGTCCCCCAGGTACGGGTCCACGGCATCGTGCACGTGGTTGAGGGCGACGTTCTCCATCAGGTAGTGGTGAGCGGTGGGGTTGATCTCACAGGCGATGACCCTGGATGCCTTGGCATGCTTGGCGATGGGTAGGGTGAAATAGCCGATGCCAGCGAACATGTCCACCACCGTCTCCCCGCGACAATCCAGCTTCGCCATCCTCTGCTTCTCCTCCTTGTTGCCAGAGGAGAACATGATCTTGGCCACATCGAGCTTGTAGAGGATCCGGTTCTCCCGGTGCACCGTCTCCGTGCCTTGACCATAGATCACCCTCATCTGGGGCGTGCGGTAGATGCCTTCGATGGCGCCTAGCTCCTGACATACGGTCCGGGCCTTCAGCACGTGAGCATAGGCGGAGGCGATGCGCTCCTTCTCCACCTCCAGCTCCGGAGGAAGGCGGAGCACCAGCACATCGCCCAAGAGCTCCCATTTGCTCGGAAGGAGTCGCTCCAGTTGCCTTGGGAGTCCAAGGCGGGCCCGCACCTCCGTCAAAGGACTGCGGTAGACGGTCCTCCTCTCTCCCGCGCCTTCCACGACCTCGTAGCCGAGCGATCTCACCTCGACGCTTTCCGTGCCCTCCCTCAAAGGAATAAGAATGTGGTCGCCATCATCCACGATGCGCACGTCCCGGTTCACCGCGTCCAAGCGCATGAGCTGCTTTCGTGCCTCTTGACCGCGGGACCGGGGCACCTTGGCGAAACGCATCGTTCCCTCCACCAGAGCGTGAGTATTTCATATTTTTTCAGGTCAGTGCCAAAGCACGGAGCGCAGGAACTGAGGGGCGAACTTGATCAGCGAGGGCGCCGCCTTGAGGATCGACGACGCCATCACCGTCGGAAAATCGATGTCGCCATCGCTCAGCAAGGAAAGCACCTCCGGTCGGTCCAAGGTCTGCCGGACCTCGTCCAGTTTCTTGTCCTGCAGCCTCACATAGGCCTTGCGCAACATGTATCCCCGTTCGAGTTCCTTGCCGATCTCCTCCTTCCAACGGAGCTGATAGGTGGAGAGGGCACGGGGGCTGAAGTCATTGCTTTGCAGCGATTCCAAGGCGGTGGCGGCGGCGCATCGTCCTGCCACCAACCCGGTGTAGATGCCTCCACCGCTCAGCGGCTTGGCCTGCCCGGCCGCGTCACCCAGCAACATGACCCGTTCCGCATAAGTGCGCGAAGGCGGGCCCAGGGGTATGATGCCGGAGACGGTGGATATCCTTCGCTTCTCCGCCATCCCCAGTCTCTTGAGCAATGGATTGAGGTAGGCTACCGGCGGGCCGTGACCGGGCGATACGCACACTCCGACCCTAGTAAAATCGTCGCAGGGGATCTCCCAGGCGAAGAAGCCCGGGGCCACGTCCTTTCCCACGAACACATGCACGCGCTTCTGGTCATCGAGTCGGTGGGCGACGTCCATTTGGATGCCTCGCACCGCGTCCTTGGGCTGGCCCAGGCCGACGCTCTTGGCCACATTTGACTTGTAGCCGTCGGCTCCAATGATCAATCTGGCTAGATAGGACGAGCTGCCCTTGCCGCTCCGGGAGCGAATGCTCACGCCCTCACCTTCAAGCGACAGGCCGAGAAATCGCTCGCCCTGCCTCAGCTCCGCCCCGCGGTCCACGGCCTTCTCCATGCAATGCTGGTCGAATCGGGCCCGGTCAAGGACCACCGCTTTGGTCCCTTTCCCTTGGATATCCAGAGTGCCTCCGGCCGGGAAGTGGAAAGTGACCGAGTCGAGCCGGTTGATGACCGTGTCCCGGGCACCCACCATCTCCACCACCCTAGGGGCGACGAGACCAGTACACTGGACCGGTTGTCCGACCCGTTCATGCTCCTCCAGCACTACGGTCTTCGCACGGTCCGCCACTGAGGAGGCGAACATCGCTCCCGCGGGCCCCGCCCCCACCACCAGGAAATCGCACTCCATCGTCGTTTGAGAGGCGGAGCGGGCTATTTCACCTTTTTCTCAGTCCCGGGGACGGATAGACTGCCCTTGGTCGCCCAGCTCCAGATGGGAGATGTTGACCAGGAGGAGGGCGAGCGATGCCACGGCGATGACCGCGGCCACGCTTGCCCATGCCAAAGACCGGTCCGCGTTCCCTCTGGGCGTGCCCATTTATCACATGCTGGCCGCTATATAACTATTCCCAGTTCCACCCCTTCTCCGAATGGCAGCCCTTGGTCTGGAACGATCTCTCTTAGATCTCAATGACAGCGCTCAGGAGGCCCGCCCCTTCTGGCCGCCGGTCATCCCGAATTGTCTAGGTATATGCTTCTGACCTAGCGCTTGGCCACTTTCTCCCAGTCCTTCTGGAAGCGCTCGATTCCTATATCAGTGAGCGGGTGCTTGAACATCTTCTTCAGCACGTCGTAGGGGACGGTGGCGATGTCCGCGCCCATGCGTGCGGCCTGCGCCACATGAATGGGATGCCTGACAGAAGCCACGATGACCTCCGTGCCGTATTCGTAATTGTCAAAGATGTCCAGGATCTCGGCGATGAGGTCCATGCCGTCCTGGCCGACATCATCCAGCCGGCCGACGAATGGTGATACATACGCCGCACCGGCCTTAGCGGCCAGCAGCGCCTGGTTGGAGGAGAAGATGAGCGTCATGTTAATCTTGATGCCTTCCTTGGCCAGCGTTCTGGTGGCCTTCAATCCCTCCTCGGTCATGGGCACCTTGATGACGATGTTCTCGTGGAGTTTGGCCAATTCCTTTCCCTCCTTGATTATGTCCGCGGCCTTGGTGCTCATGGCCTCCATGCTGACCGGTCCGCCCACGATCTCGCATATCTTGCGCACCAATGCCTTCGGCTCGGTGTTCTCCTTGGCGATGAGGGTGGGGTTGGTCGTGACCCCATCCAGGATGCCCCAGCTGTCCACTTCCGCGATCTGCTCGATGTTGGCCGTGTCGATAAAGATCTTCATCTTATCTCCTCCGCATGACGTCCTCTGTGGCCTCGATGATCTTGTCGGACGTTAGACCGTACTTGCGCATGAGTTCCTCCCCTTCCCCGGACTCGCCGAAGGTGTCCATGATGCCCACGCGCTTCATGGGAACGGGATCATGTTCTCCCAGGTAGCAGGCCACGGCGCATCCCAGTCCGGAAACCACGTTATGCTCTTCGGCGGTGACGATGCCGCCGGTGCGCTTGACCGCGTCCGCCAGGGCCTTCTCGTCCAATGGCTTGATGGTGCTCATGTTGATGACCTGGGCAGAGACATTGCGCCTGTCCAAGGTCTCCGCGGCCTCCAGGCAGCGCGACACCATGACGCCACAGCCGACGAGGGTGATGTCAGAGCCATCCCTGAGGACCATGGCCTTGCCGATCTTGAAACCCTCCTCCGGGTCGGTCACGGTGGGAAAGTCCAGTCGGCCCATGCGCATGTAGCACGGTCCTGCATGTTCTGCTAGCGCTTTGGTCCCCCTGAACGTCTCCGGCGCGTCCGCCGGCACCACTACGGTCATGTTGGGCAAGGTGCGCATCAACGCCACATCCTCGCCGGTCTGATGGGAGGCTCCGTCCCCGCCCACGGTGATGCCCGCGTGCGTGGCCACGATCTTCACATTGAGCTTGGGATAGGCGATGCTCTGCCGGACCTGGTCCCAGCAACGGCCGGTGGCGAAGATGGCGAAGGTGGAGGCGAAGACCACCTTACCCGAAGCGGCCAGTCCGGCAGCCGTCCCCATCATGTTCTGCTCGGCGATGCCGCAGTTGAAGAAATGTTCCGGGAACTCCTTGGCGAAGTCCGCCGTGCGGGTGGAGGAGGAGAGGTCGGCATCGAGCACGACCACATCTTTGCGCGTTTTGCCCAGTTCGATGAGCGCCCGGCCGTACTCCTTGCGCTGCGAGGCATAGGACCACTTCATACTTCCTCCCCCAGCTCCTTGAGCGCTTTCCTGGTCTCTTCGTCGTTCGGTGCCTTGCCATGGAAGGAGAGCGCGTTCTCCATGAACGAGACCCCTTTTCCTTTCACGGTGTGAGCGATGACCATGGTGGGCTTCCCCTTCACATCCCTGGCCTTATCGCAGGCGTCAAGGATCTGACGCATGTCGTGACCGTCGATCTCCACCACGTGCCAGCCGAACGCCTTCCATTTCTCGGGCAATGGCTCCACGGACATGATCTTCTCCGTGGGGCCGTCGATCTGCAGCTTGTTGCGGTCGACGAATGCGGTGACGTTATCGAGCTCGTAGTGCGCCCCCAGCATGGCCGCCTCCCAGATCTGTCCGCTCTCCATCTCGCCGTCGCCGCAGATGCAGTACACGCGGTAGCTCTTGCGGTCCAGCTTGCCGGCCAAGGCCATGCCATTGCTGACGCTCAGCCCCTGGCCCAGGGAGCCGGTGGACATCTCCACCCCTGGGAGCTTAGAGCGCGAAGGGTGACCTTGCAAACGGCTTCCTAGCTTGCGCAAGGTCAGCAACTCATCAATGGGAAAGTAGCCACTCTCCGCCAAGGCGGCATAGTATGCCGGCGCGGCGTGACCCTTGGAAAGAACGAAGCGGTCCCGGTCCTCCCACGTGAGGTCGTGGGGTCGATGGTTCATGACCTTGAAGAACAGGGCCGAGAGGATATCGGCCGATGACAACGAACCGCCCGGGTGCCCGGAACCGGCCGCCCTGGTCATCCTGATCACGTGTCTCCGAATCAGGTTGGCCTTCTTCTCCAACTCGCAGATTACATCGTCAGGATAGGCGACCAAATGGCACACCTCAGGATGGGGCTTTTGGAATAACCGGATGCGTGTTAAAATACTTTTGTCGTTGTTTGATTCCTGTGGGGACGCAAACCCGGTCGATGGGCATTTATGCGCGCTCATGCTTTCTCAATCATATGGTAACGTCCTTCGAGGTCCCGGTGGAAGGCAACGAGGTCTTGAGAAAGGTCGTCGACCGCATCAACGCCGACATCGAGCTGAAGACCTATTGGAGGGCGAGCAACGTCACCGCCATCGAGCGCCTTGGCTACAACGATCACGGACCGACGCACATCCGTATCGTGGCCCGGTCCGCGCTAAAGATGCTGCGCTACCTGGTGGAGGCGGGCCAGGAGCCGGACATCGTGCGCAGCTACGACATGAGGAAGGAGGACGCCGAAGTGGTGGTAGTGCTGGCATCAGCCCTGCACGATATCGGCCACGCCGTGCACCGGGAAGGCCACGAGGAGTATTCCGTCGCCCTAGCACCGGAGATCATCAAGCGCCTGCTCCGAGGTCTATACAACGAGGCTGAGACCACCGTGGTCACGGTGGAGATCCTGCACGCCATGATCACTCATCGCACCGACCTAAGGCCCCTGACTCTTGAAGCGGGAGTGGTCCGGGTGGCGGACGCTTTGGACATGGAGAAGGGAAGGGCGCGGATACCGTTCCGGGCGGGGAGCGTGAACATCCACTCCGTCTCGGCTCTGGCCATAGACCGGGTGAGGGTGACCAAAGGTGACGAACGCCCCATCAAGGTGGAGATATGGATGAACAATTCCGCTGGCGTATATCAGATAGATGAGCTCCTGAAGGAGAAGGTCGAGAAGTCCAACATCCGGGACTTCATGACCATCGTCGTGCACGCTCCTCACGAGGAGTTGCGCATCGTCCAGGACCTGAAGTTCTAGGCGCTCAGTCGCTCTCTATCCTGGGCGCCAGGAGATAGCTGACCGTGCCCTTGCCGTCGGCGATGACGAACTCCATCTTCACCGGGTAGTCGTTGCCCAGGTGCATGGAGACCACCGTTCCCACGGAAATCGCCCGGACCATGTTGGAAAAGTAGTCCAGGGGGAACAGCGAGCGCACATTTTCCTTGCATTCCAACGACACCAATAGGTCCTTGGGCAGCTTCAGGCTGACCGAGTCCGTGTCGCCCTCGGACACCATCTCGAAGCCCTCGGGCGTTACAGTGAGTGCGATATGATCGGAGATGCTCTCCGCCGCCTTGATCCCCTTCTGCAGTTCCTCGGCGGTGATGGCCACCTTGGCCGGTAGATTGAGGTTCGGCACTTTGGGGTCACTCATGCCCGTAGTGTCCACCAGGTTCATTCGCCTGGTCACATTGCCCACGTTGACCACCAATCGGTTCTTGTCTTCGTCCTGGGCGAGGGAGATGACGTCCCCCGCGCGGGAGAGCCGAAGCACTTCCTTGATCTTGTCCAGGTCTATCCCCAGCTCGGTATCGTCCGCCTCGAACTCCTCGAACGCGGACTGCTCGAGCTTAAGGTCGATCATGGCCACGTGAGCGGGGTCTACCGCCTTGAGCGCGACTCCTTTCGAATTGATGTTGAACTTCGCCTCATCGACTAGGGTCGAGACGACATCCACGAGCCCCTTGAGTGTCTCAGACTTCACCTTGGCTTGGAACAAATGCTCCCCTCCCGCTCGATAATCGCGTTTGGTTTAATAAAGATTCCCTGAACAATCAGCCTGGACTAGTATTCGCGCCAGGAATGGCTGCATTTAACGCACCGGTAGATCTTGGTCTCCGGTTCATCGGCGGCCCGGGTCTGTCGCAGCACCCAAAAAGCCTCATTGTTTCCGCACGTGGGGCACTCCACATTGGTCCGGGGGAGGGTAGGGGCGATGGATTCGATGATCAGCATCTCCTTCACCTTGGTCTGGGTGGTGAACACCTGCTTGGAGCCAGAGGTGGATCGCTCCTGGCCGCATTTGCCGCATCTAAAAGTGCCATTCTGAGGAAACATCAATGATCTGCAAGTTGGACAGAACATTTTGGGACCGCCGCAGGCGTGGAAAAAAGTAGCCGTATAAGAATCCTTCGGCCCAAGCCTTCGGCGAGTACGTGTGCGATCGGTCGTGCTAGCCCGGCTCAAATGTACTCGTAGCCGCCCTCGTTCTGCTCCTTCTCAGGAGTGGGGGGCTTCTGCACTGGCCGCTTGGCCGCCCGGGCCGCCAGACCGACGGCGGGAGACCTCTGTCGCACTTTGCGCTCGACCTTCTTCTGTTCCTGCTCCATCGCCCGGACGCGCCCCTCGACGGCACGCCTGGTGCGCGGGCTCTCCTGGGACGCCTGCTCGGCGATATGACGGCGGGTGGTGTGCACCGGCTGCTCCACGGACTCATCGTCCACCTGCGCGTCTCCTTCCAGCGGCTGTAGGTCCGCAAATCCCCTTTGCTCGTCGAGATCGGCTTCTGCCGACCTCGGCCTGGAGCGGATGAAAGATCGTGTTCTGAGGGGTGCCCGGTCGGGCTCCATGTCCCGGCCGACCATGATGTTTGTCTTATGCCCGCCGTGCTCTGACACGTATTCGAGCTCCCTGCGGGTCTGCATGGCCATGATGCCCCCGATATAGGCGAAGGCCAAGGTGAGGATGTAACTGTCAAGCCTGAGCAGGATTACAGAGTGCACCGCTCCCATGAATGACTGGATGTACAGCAGCGCGAAGGAGATGTATGGATCGGCTATCGGTATCCCGGTCGAAGAACCATTGAAGATGTTCCGCGGGTCGAGGTTCACGCCATTGATGGTGCTCGGAAGCAATCCGACATCGAAACAGAGCATGATGACGAAGATGAACATGACCGGCACGAGCGCCGCCAGGATCGCTCTTTTCGGCGAGCCAGCCCTTCTGCCCCCTACGTAACCGGCGATCATCTGGCCGAAGATCGGCAGCCACCAGAGCAGCAAGGTGAGGACCAAGGTGTACTTCACTGCCCCCCAGAAGCTGTATGCCGCTTCGGCTCCTCGGAAGCGCTTCAGCTCCTGATCATCGCCTAGGTCCGAGAGCCGGTACACTCCGCCGCGAAGCAAGGAGTGAGTGGTCTCATCGTCATCTCTTTTTCCTCTGCGAAGTAGCACTCCCATCCCTTCGGTCGGACGAGTGTCCGACAGAGCCCATTATGTGCTGGTCACTATAAAGACTTTTTCCGCTGGGCAGAAGCCAGCGAGACCGACTAGCGTGGATAATAGCAGAACAGCCCGTTTCGCATGAGCGCGTCTCGAGTGCTCTCGATAGTGACGGTCGCGGGCCGGGTCTGGTGCTCCAGGATATCGTCGAGTGGCGTCCCAAGGAAGCTGGCAAGCATCTTCAGCCGGTCGACAGGAAATGGTTGGTAGCCCAGCAGGATCTGGCGGATGGACCAGCCGGGGTGCACGCGAGAACGGTAGCCCAGCTCTCGACCCAGCTTGTTTATGCTGCCCGCTCTTTCGATGCCCTCCTTGATGAGCATGACGCGGTAGCTCGAATTGAGCCAAATCTTGTTCGGATCGAGTTCCGGCCTTCCGAAGGTGAACCGGTCCAAGGCACTCTCTGACACGACCCTCCCGATTATCGAGGGGGGCTAATGAATTTTTCGACGTTTGTCGCAATCATGTCGATACCCCTATTCGTCAATCAGCAAAGCAATCACGGTTCGACTTGATTCTCCTCGGCGGGACTATGCTCCGATGTCCTCTGGGTTTCTGATTCGTTCGCAATGTCATTCCCGTCCCTCCTGATCCATGAGGACATAGGGGCTGGACAGTTGAAGCCAGATGAAGAAACGCCTCTGGAACGCAGACAGCACTGCACGACCTTGGAATCTTCTGGTCCCTCGTTCCTACTAGAAGTGGACCGACAAACCCTTATATGAATTTCAATTTAGCCACTTTGAAAAGATGAAGACCCACAGGAAGGTCCTCAGCCTCCAAACGGAGAGGGAGGGCAGCATCGTTGACCTCACCTCAGAGGTCCGACAGGCGGTGGCTAGTTCCAACATGGACAACGGCCTGGCCTGCGTGTTCGTGCCCCACTCCACCGCGGCCATATTCACCATCGAGTACGAGCCGGGGGTCCAAAAGGACATGAGGGAGGCGTTGCAGAGGCTCTTCCCCAAAGGGATCGACTACGAACACCACAAGGCCTGGAACGACGGCAATGGGCATTCGCACGTCCGAGCTTCGTTCCTGGGCTCATCGCTCACCCTGCCCTTCTACGAGGGCGAGGTGCAGCTGGGAACGTGGCAACAGGTGGTGCTCATGGAACTGGACAACGGCGGTAGGAACCGCACGGTCATCATCCAGATCATTGGCGAAACAGGCAGAGAGGCAACAGCATGAAGATCAAATTCCTTGGCGGGGCGGACGTGGTGGGCAGAATGGGCATGCTCATGTACAACAAAGGAGCGACCTTGCTTTTCGAGTACGGAATGTCCGCCACCAAGCCACCCAGCTTTCCCGAGCCGGCACCCCCGGTGGACCACGCGCTACTGACGCACTGCCACCTGGATCACTGCGGAATGATCCCTTGGCTTTGCGCCCGGTACGACACGAAGATCGCTGCCACGCCCTCCACCATCGCCGTCTCGCAGCTCATCATGCAGGACTCGATCAAGGTCGCGGACTCAGAAGGATATCGCAGGCAATATCAGCCGGAGGATATTCGGCGGGCCATGTCGTCCTTCGTTCCCTTGGCCTTCGGCGATGTGTTCGACGTCGGTGGGTTCGAGGTGGAACTGCACTCCGCCGGTCACGTTCCCGGAGCGGCCATGTTCGAGCTGCGCGGCGACCAGACGACGCTCTTCACCGGCGACATGCACACTTACAACACCCGTCTGGTGTACGGGGCACATCCGGTCAAGTGCGACAATCTCATCATGGAGGCGACCTACGGAGGCAGGTTGCACCCGGACCGGCTGAAGACGGAATACCAGTTCGTCCAGAAGGTGAAGGAGGTCGTGGGCCGGGGAGGCAAGGTCATCGTGCCCTGCTTCGCCGTGGGCCGCACCCAGGAGGTCATGCTCATCCTCAAGGATATGAAGCTGGACATGTGGGTGGACGGCATGGGCAGGACCGTGAACCGCCTGTACCTCGATTATCCCGAATACCTGCGCAACGAAAAGCAGTTCAAGCAGGCGCGCAACCGTTTCAATGAGGTTCGCACTCCATCAGGAAGGGACCGAGCGCGCAAAGGCAATATCATTGTCACCACCGGTGGCATGATGGACGGCGGACCGGTCATGGAGTACCTGAAGGTGGTCAAGGACGATCCCAAGAGCGCCATCCTGCTCACTGGCTTTCAGGTCGACGGTTCGAATGGCCGCATGCTTTTGGACAAAGGCAAGATCCTCTACAAGCGGCCAGGGGTGGCCGAGCTACTGGTGCCCGAAGTGGCCCAGGAGATGAAGATCAAGTGCGAGGTGCAGCAGTTCGACCTGTCGGCGCACGCGGATCACAACGAGCTCCTGGCTTTCGTCCGCGGTTGCGACCCGGAGAAGGTGGTGCTCATGCACTCCGATACCCGGGAAGCGCTAGCGAAGGACCTGGAGGACGAGTACCAGGTCATCCTGCCGAAGACCAACCAGGAGATCGAGCTCTGAGTTGGTAGGAGCGATCGCCTTCTCCTTGTCTGGAGGCCAGCAGCCGCGACGGTCGAATAGGTTTATATGTGGCCTAGGCGTTTTCTATGCGATGAGCCGGATAAATGAGTACCTCGAGGAGGACGTCGGCTTCGGGGACATCACGAGCGACATACTCATTTCAGATGAGACGGGGAACGCCCGCATCCAGGCCAACGAGGAGTGCATCCTGGCCGGGCTGGAAGAGGCCGTGGCCGTCTTCACCGAGCTGGGCGTGAAGACCTACCCCATGACCCGCGATGGCGAGCGCGTGGCCAAGGGCGAGGACGTCCTGGTGATCGAGGGGCCGTTGAAGAAGATCCTGCTGGGCGAACGCCTGGCGCTCAATTTCCTCATGCGCATGAGCGGCATCGCCACCGCCACGCACAACATCCTGCGGGAATGCAGGAAAAACAATCCCAACGTCAAGGTGGCTGCGACGAGGAAAACGACCCCTGGCTTCCGTGTTTACGAAAAGAAGGCGGTGCAGCTAGGCGGAGGCGATCCCCATCGCTATCGCCTGGACGACGCCATCCTCATCAAGGACAACCATCTGCGGGTCGTGGGCTCCATCAACCAGGCCGTCGCCAAGGCGAAGACCGTCTCCTTCTCCAAGAAGGTGGAGGTGGAGGTGGAGACCACGGAGCAGGCGGTGGAGGCAGCCAAGGCCGGCGCAGACATCATCATGCTGGACAATATGCGGCCGGAGCAGGTGGAGGTCGCCTATCTGGCCGTGAAAAGGCTCAACGACAAGGTGCTGGTGGAAGTGTCCGGAGGGCTGACCCCCGAGACCGCCCCGCACTTCGCGAAGCACGCGGACATCCTCTCCCTAGGCTGGATCACTCATTCGGTGCGAGCCATGCACTTTAACCTGGAAGTGACATCGGTCAAGGCGCCGGATTCGAACTGATCTAGATGCTCAGCTTGGTCCTGTGATACTTCAGACCGATCTCTTCCGCTGAAGCTCCGAATGAAAGAGATAGAAGCTCCGCCAGGTAGAGCACCGGCAGGCCTTCCTTCTGTCTGATGTCGAACTGCACGAAGCAGAAGGGACAGGGAGTGAGTATCGCGTTCGCCCCGCTCCCCTTGAACCGTGCGGTGCTCTCGTTCAGAATGGCGAGGGATATGGCATCCTCCACTCCAGCCAGGCCGCCTCCGCAACATTGCGGCCAATCCTCGTTGTCGACCACCCCGGCGCCAGTCCAGGAGGCGATCTCCGACAAGCGCTGAGGGGTGTACCGGCCCTCCACCCGGAGCACCTCACTCGGTCGCACCAGGTGACAGCCGGGGTGAAGGGCCAGCTTGAGCCGTTCCTGAGGAACGGAGACCAGCGATCTAATCCGTTTCTCGCCTTGCTCCCCCACCACCTCCAGGAAGTGCCGCACCTTCGCACGGCCGTGATACTCTCTTCCGGTCGGCGCCAGGACCTCGTTGATGCGAGAGCGCAGTTCATCATCCCGAAGAAGATGCTCCGCCTCCTTCAAGGACACGAAGCAGCCGTTGCAGAGCGACAATATGCTCTTCTCATTCTCCTCGGCGATGGAGAGCAGGCGCGCCGTCACGGCCAGCCAGGTGTCGTAGCCTAGGGACCGAAGTCCGATGGGCTCGACGCAGCA